>ERZ779673.390-NODE-390-length-20560-cov-2.505145_pt1 | contig 20560 bp, 19 predicted proteins | sample MGYA00511956_ERZ779673 | MGnify/ENA primary metagenome ERZ779673 (study PRJEB29588, sample SAMEA2152065) | human gut metagenome | biome: human gut; feature: human-associated habitat; material: faeces | place: Denmark | collected 2008/2010 ... | reverse complement strand
ATATGAAGTTTTGGCTTTATCTTGTAGTTTGCGAATATCCGTATAAATAGAAAAAAACCTTTGAGAAAAGGATTTCTCCTCTCTCAAAGGGCAAGTTGGCAAACTGGAATTGGCTATTTCGTTGCAACAATACTTATCCAATGATTTTTTGTATTTGAATACGTTTTTATCTCTGTAAAACCTGCTTCTTTCAAAGCAGCAATGAGTTGATCAGAGGTGTAAATCTTCATACCATCAATCAACTTTGTCCATTTTTCATCTGCGGCATTCGTTCCGTCAGATTCGTTACAAATCAGGAATGTCCCTCCGTTTTTCAGAACTCGATTTACCTCAAAAAAACATTTTCCCAATCCCGGCCAGAAGTAAACTGTCTCAAAAGCAGAAACATAATCAAAAACCGCATCAGGAAAAGGGATAGCAGATACATCACCTTGAACCACGCAACATTTCCCTTGTTTAATGGCGGCGGCGTTCAGCTTTTGAGATTCTGCCACACTGACCTCCGAATAATCCATTCCTGTCACATGACCATTTCCGCATTTGCCCAACCAGGCTACAATATTTGCACCGCCTCCGCAACCAACATCCAGTACCGCAGCGTCCGGATTCACTGAGATATTTGAGAATCCCCATTGTGATAACTTGGCGTGACCGATGTTCATCATCTTCGTCATCAATTTTCCGCCGAAGCCTTGTGGCTGACGAGTATTTTCAAAAAAGTTCATTGCATATTCCTCCTCTTTAAATTCCGATTTGTTGATATCTTATTATACCACAAATACTTCTGTTATTCAATCTCGATCACACAATAAACTTTGAAAGAAACACTGCCGGGCGAGGAGCGATCGCGGCGGTCGTTCTTTTATTCGTAGCATATCAATGGGCAACGCCATGCTTGTAAACGATCTTATGTAAAGCCCCTTGCCTCAAAAGCGAAGCAAGGGGAAAGTGTTAATTTTTGAAGTTTTCTTTGCATATTTGCCGAATGGTAGTAAGCAAATCTGATTTTTCTGAGAAGTCGTCGGTATTTGTAGCGATTTGTGCGAGTTTTTCAAGAACATCCAACTTCTTGTTCCCATTATCCGGTTTCAGGTCGTCATACATTTTTTCGTACAGTGACAGCATTTTCTGATTTGTTGTTTCACGACACCTGACAATATCGGCAAATGCTTGCGCTTTTGCTTGACCTTGAATATTGCCGGGAGAACCGGGGGCGCCGCTTTCACCGTCGCCCATTTGTGAGAGTTTCTCTAATGCATCGTTCAGGTATTCTGTTTGTTCTTGAATTTTAGCTATCTGCGAAAGTATATATTCAATATTGTATATGCTTTCGGTTTTTCTTTCTTCTGTCATTTTTTTATCCTCCAAATCAAAATTCGGCGGACACGCAAGGCATATTTTATTTTCATCTACGAAGCGTGCCCTGCCACTTTTTACAAGACCTTTCGCCCGTTTGGGATAGGTCGCTTCATATTCATTACCTTGTTCATCAACAACAATAATGTTTTTTTCTATGGGTGTCGCCCCCTTGTCGTGATATTAAGATATTAATTAGTGAATGCTGTTTTTTGCAATGGGTGCCGTCCCCAATTCACAAGTTTATTTTATCATAGAAATGAATATTTGTCAACGGTAAAATTCAGTATGTAAGTTGCGGTTCATTTCCGTTTGCGCGAAGCGCATTATTTGAACAACAAAAAAGCACCGCGAGGGTGCTTTTTTGTTGCGTCTACAGGTGATTTAGATGTCGGATTTGTGTTATCCAATTTAGATGTACTGCGATGCTACACTTTTCCCTTGGCGAGGTAGGGGCTTGCAGACCCATGCTTGCAAACGGAGCCATGTAATTATTTCGCCTCTAAATAGTAGTATTTCCCCAATAAATACTTTTTGTCCGGCGAGTAGGGACAATCGGCTTTACTGCCGTAAAACATCAAAGCGCCGCTGGTCGCGGTAGAGCGAAGCACCATCACATTTCCGTGCTTTCCGATGTTGCAAACTTCATCATAAATTTCAAAATTCGATGGGTGCCAATGAGTAATACCGCTTTCAATTTTTCCAAACAGCAATTTGCTTACACCAAAATAACATGACCTTGGATCAACACCGAGCTCAATTATGATGTTTTCATATAAATGCCACATGATTTTTTCGCCATCATCAGTAAGTTCAAAGGAGCCACATAAATCCGGAGTTTGAAGCATCATCTCGTAAAGGTCCTTTGAGCTTCCCGGGATAAGCATTTTTAATGGAGATCCTTCATTTTCAAATGCATTTTCATAGTTCCATGTGATAAAGATACAGCTTGGAATATCTTTGCCGTTTAAGTTTAACATCGGAAACATTTTTCTCTCAACGAGTAGCTTTACGGGATATGTCGTCGTCAGCTCTAATTTATCAAGCAAATTATCATAGCATTCATCGAAAGGTTCCCAATCACCGTCATGATCTACCTGCCAATATTTTTTGTTCTCGTCAAAATCGATTTGTCCAAAGTCGGGGAAAAGATAAATTGTTTCGTTGTAAATAAAATATTCGAATCCATTCGATTCTTGCTTGACATACTTTAACTGTAAGTTGCGTCGCACAGCAGAATCGTAAAAGCGATACTGGGGAGAATTCAGAATACTCGTCGTGAACTTTTGTTTGAGATCTGCATAGTAACGAGAATTTTTATATTCCTTTTTGTCTTGGGGCATTTGGACCAATGTACACATTCCGGCAATTATAATTCCCACAATGATAAAGGGCAAGAATATAATAGCCGTTAGTGCGATCAATAATTTTTGATACCATTTTAACTTGTTCATTGTTGCTGCGAACCTCCCTTCTATAAGGCAAAGACGAAAAGCCACCTCACTTATTCACTATTCACTATTACTTATTACTTCGTCAAACCTCCCCGGATGGGATCAGTGAAAAGTGAAAAGTGAATAGTGAGCAGTGAATAGGTAATAAGTAAACCTCCCGCACTCTCGCGCGGGAGGTTTGTGTCTACAGGTCATTTTAGATGCTGAATTTGTGTTATCCAATTTAGATGCAGCATAAAGGTACACTTCTCCCTTGGTGAAGCAGGGGCTTGCAAGTGACCGCTATCTTCCGGGCTTGCAGAACCATGCTTGCAAACGAGCTTATGTATATTACGTTCGAATCCAAGTTTCTTATGGTGTCATTTCAATGATTATTCAATTTCTCAAATCAATAATCTCCCAATCAGCATCAAATGCGCCATTGCTTTTTTCATAAGTCCTTGCCTGCATTGCTACGCACAGTAGCTTTTTAGGTCTACTCATACCAACATAGGCAAGTTTGCGACTATAATCGTACAGGGGTGAATTTCCTTGCTTGCCAATACCAAAACAATAGAGGATTCGGCTTAGATCTGATGCGCCCTGTCTATCGGTTTCAAGATATAGAGTTGCATCATGTGTTTCACCTTTAACACCGTGAATAGTGTCAAATACAATCCTACGACCTCTAATGGGATCAATTAACACGTTTTTTTTAGGTGTGTCTGCAAGGTCAACACCAGCGTCTTCTTCAAGAAAAAACTCTGGAAGAACAGAAAATATATCCGTCAGGCTTGGATTGCAGATTCTAAGCAAGTCATTTATCTTCTGACGCATCACATGATCTACTGAATGCCTATCAATTGTTTGAATTCTCGACATTTCGTATATCCACTGACGATATTGCTCTCTGTACTTTTCGTCGAGAGCATTTTTCATTGTTACCGGGGTATAGTCTTTTCCTGACACAGGGTGCTTTATTGGAATGTAGTGGAATACTCGGCATAAGAGCCTACGGACAATTTGCTCTGCCTTATATAATTTCCCCTCCGCCAAATACTGAACAATCTCATCTACTAAAGTCCAATAGCTATACTCGTTTTCCCTTTTTACTGAACCATCAAATTCAGTCCAATAGCTTCCGATTTTCAAACCGGCCGAATCTTCTTTTTTTATTGCACCGATAGCCTTATATATGCCATGGTTGTCGTAGAGCTCATGCCTATCTAATGCAGAAATGAATCCACCAATGACTCTGTCAATCATCTCAGGAGAAAAAACAAGCAAGACTGGTTTAACACCTGTCTCTCCGGCAAGCGTTACGATATTTTTCTCGCCTTTTTTCAGTTGGCAAATCACATTCGCAGTTTCTTGATTAAATCTGCAAGAGGTCATGATTGGTAAAAAGTTGGGGTGAGGTACCCAGTCGGGTGTTAGATTATCGGCTGAGTTATAGATTGCTTGATCTGAATCCCCAATTTTGAATACTGCACATTTCGAGGCGTCAAACATTGCATCTATTATATGTCGCTGATGCTCGTCACAGTCTTGATATTCATCTATGAATACATACTGGAATCGTGACGAAAATAGGTCGGTATACTCTGTTAGCAATTCAACAATGGCTGCGTTTGCATATGCATAGGCATCTTGATACCGTATTATTCCTTCCTTTTTAAGAAGTTCGGTTCGCAATTCCGTATATTGTTTAGTAGATGGTTTTCCCGCACCCGCCAAAGCTTTATTCTGCTTACCTACGCAGAGTGCCCCATCCGATCGTATATTCAATGCCTGTATATAGTCTAACTTTGATTTAAATTGATTTCCGGGACGGAAATTTAATTCAATCACCCAGTTCAGCGCATAATACTTATTGTTGCGTTCTATCCCGTTTAGCATATGTTGTGCATATGTGAGACTGTCAACCACCTGTACATTCTGTCCAGAGATATTTCGCAAATATGGCATAGTCACAAATCTGTCAATAAATGACTGGATTGTACCTATGTAATTGGGGTAGCTGAGAAGCCTGTCTGCGTAATCGGAGAGCCGATTTTTAATTTCATCGACAGCAACGTTTGTATGAGAGAGTACACAGATTCCTGCGCCGTTTTCGAGCGGCATTTTGTCTGCCAACAGTTTTAGCTTTGCGAGAAGAACGGTTGTTTTTCCGCTGCCGGGGCAGGCTGCTACATCTGTTGAATGCCAACAACGTATAACTTCTCTTGCATCTCCCGGGAAGTGCGCACCATACGGCAAAAGGAGTTCTTCTACGGCTTGAATATCTTGGTCGGAGATCTGCCATTCCATCATAACGTTTCTCCTGCTGCATATTTAATGGCCTTCACAATATAGCTTAAAAACGGATCATTCTCAATCTCAGATTTCAATGCTGCTTTCTTACCTTCGTCGGTTTTGAATCCATACAAGTCGAGATCGAACATCTTTTCTTGTGTCAGCCCATCTGGAATTATGGATATTTTCCAACGCAAAAGCGAAGCTAAGCATTGTGCAACAATCGCCTTCAGGCTGCTTTTCCCATCGCCATTAAGCATTAAATCATAAATATGGTATGCCTTCTCAGCAGCAGAGAACCCATTCCACGCCGGTGCTTCTGCTTCGGCGTCACGATTTGCTTCATCAATCTTGTCATCAGTCAGCGCAATATACTCTCGTGCATTCAGAACTTTCTTCCCGTAATGAATCGCCTTATGAAAATCATCTGAAAGGCAACTCATGGCTATGCAATACTCAAGCGTCCATCGAGGTGAAGTAAATCCCTGGACGGAACCAGTTGTATACTTGCTGTTTTTTTCCTCTTGCGTTTCTACAGATTTAGTCTCTCTTTCATTGAATTCCTTTTCGTGCGTTGTTGGATTGGTGCTATACTCCGGTTTTATATCGCAATCTGTTACTACAGAAACCGGTATTCCTATATCGGTGCCGTCTTTTCTTACCATAATTCCGCTATATCGAAGAAAAGCTGTGCTTCCAACATTTACAATGGATATACCGTATTTCTCCAATGGATAGCCGAGAATGTCTGCAATGACAGGAATTAAAATATTCTCTGCATCACCCTCGACCATTATGATACCCTTAGCAAAAAACAAATTGGTCTTTGTTGAGTCGAGAAAACGCTGGAGGAACAGGTAATCACCCTTTTGTAATCCGGTTCGCCCTTCAGATAAATCATATCCGGCACCATTCTTCATTAAAATCAAATTCTTGAGGTTGATTTTTGATGCTAAAATGGGGCTATGAGTGGATATGATAATTTGGACATCATTCTCGTTATACTCGTTCTGGAGATAACTGATTAGTCGAAGCTGTGCTTGCGGATGCAGATGGGCTTCCAATTCTTCGATTAGAGCCAGTTTCAGACCACCGTCTGTATCATCCTTAAGGAGCAACAACTCCGCAGCAATAAATAGCAGATTCAATTCCCCAAGCCCGGGGTTGATCTCAGGAGCATTTAATGACAGGGACTCCAATATAGCTTTAAGCTGAATATCCGAGGTTTTTAATTCTGCATCACTGGCTTGGCCTTTATCACTAAATGACTCTAAATTACTGCGGATCGTCTGGAGAATGCGTTTCCCATCCGTATCATCTGTAAAATACTTCTCGATGTGTTTGTTCGCGTCTCGAATAATCTCGAGAACTGCATGTTCTTTTTTATCTTTGAAAACCGGGTGATTGAGAAGTATCTGTGAAATTCTGGAACTACGTCCGGAACTCATTTCTCGCTCGGCATCACGGAGCGGTTTCAAATAAACAGCTTTCAGCAATTCTCTTGCTTTTCCATCAATCGAAATTCCATCGTCTATATCACCCACACGCAATTCCTGATAGATCTTATGTCCTTCTTTCCATGCGCGGTAATGAAGCTCAAGCGTATATTCAATCACATCTTCGGTTTTGTTGAATGAAAGATATTCAATAAAGTTTTTTGCCTCATTCTGCGTGAATTCCGAAATCGTGCAGTCGATCTTAAACTCTGAGCATGCATCTTCACCAACGGGTTTATAAAAATCCTCGTCCGATGGTCTGATATACTCATTGCTCTGTGTCAACAAGACTAATTTTAATGCGTCAATCACGGCGGTTTTTCCCGAATCATTTTCACCAATCAGTGCGTTTAGACCTTTGTGAAAAGTGATTTTTAAGCCGGGAGCGCCATCCACGGATTTGAATTGGCGGAAGTTAAAAACTTTCATTTTAGATATAATCATTATAAGTTACATCCTCATTTTCAGTAATAATAATGCATCTGAGAGCAAAACCGCTATCTACATATTGCCGCATTGCATTTGTAAGCCATTTATATTGTATCACATAAATAACAAATATTCAAGCGGGCATTGGTTGAAATTATTTATAATTCTTATATTTCACCTTGTAGGAGGAAAAATGTTTTACACAGTAAAAATACAAAGCACTATGTACCCTGTGACTTTGAACTTCAAACCACAAGGCAAAGGAGATGAAAGTATAGCACATAGTGCGGAGGTTCGCTATGTACCTGCGGATTCTCGCAGGCGGTAACCTTTCCAACCCATATATGAAGGAGGAAAGAAAATCTCTTTTCTTGGTCAGATAGGCGATGGCATTCTCTTTTTTGCCGCCCAAATAAACGAGGTCAGACAATTCAAGGAGTACACGTTCCGGATGAAGAATGCGCCTTTTGAATTTTGCCTTTCGATAGCGTCTGCCTATTTCCGTGATCAGGACAACCGTATTTACGGTTTTGATATCGCAGGAAAGAAGATGCTGCCTGACTTGGGAACGGCGATTTGACTGTGCAACAGCACGAAGGCTCTGATATATTAGTTTACAAATTAGGTGTATAATGATTAGATATTTGACAAGGAGGTATCAATAATGTCAAATCAAAAATACACCACGGAATTCAAGAAACAAGTTGTTGAATTCTATCTTGATCACCACACGGTGAAGGAAACGTTATCGGAGTTTAATATCCCCGAAAGCACACTGTTTGCTTGGAAGCACCAGTATCAGACACACATGTTTGAAAAGCCACGTGACCCTCAAACACATGCAACGCAAGCTGGCTCGTATGAAGGCGGTTTTTGAAGCACAGAGCATTTTGAAATGCTCTCCCAATGCGTCAAACGCCGAAAAAGTAAAGGCCGTCAATAGCCTTAGACCGCTATTCTGTCAGGATTTTGTATGATGCAGTAAATCTTCCTGCAGGTAGTTATTACCATTATAAACGAAGAGAAGCATATCGTACACTTTATGAGCGTAACGATGAACTGATCAAACCGTTGATCAAAGAGATCTTTGAGAATAGCGAGTATCGTTTGGGCAAACGACCAATCAAGCGAATCCTTGCAGAACGAGGATACCGAGTTGCCGAAGAAAGAATTGCTCGCTTGATGAAAGAGATGTCCTTAAGCGTTCAAGCACCGATGGCATTAAGTTACCACAAGAAACCTATTTCAAGGCCATACTATCAAAATCGGTTACATAACGAATACGATCAAATAGCCCCCAATGCGGTTTGGGTAAGTGACATAACATACATTCGAGCAGGTCAAGAAAACAAATTTGTATGCGTGATTATTGATTTGTTTTCAAGAATGGTTGTTTCATACGCTGTGTCTGATCGTATTGATGCGATGCTCACCATTGAAACATTTTCGAAAGCATTTCAATGGCGCGGTGAACCGAAAAGCTTGATGTTCCATAGTGATCAAGGAGTGCAATACACCTGTCATGCCTTCAGAGAATTTTTGAAGGAGTGTTCGGTAACGCAATCGTTTGCCACACCGGGAACACCAACCGAAAATGCAGTCTGTGAAGCCTTTTTCTCAAGAATGAAATATGAGGCATTATATCGTCAAACATATTCATCTATCAAGGAAATTGACGATGAAGCGAAAAAGTATATTAATTACTATAACAACCGCAGACCTCATCGGCGTTTGAATTTTAAGTTACCGGCTGATGTTGAAGCAGCGTATTACGAAAGTTTAAAAGCATAACAAATAGCAACTCTCGATTATAAAAGGTGAGAGCATCTATTTCTTGGCGGAGAAATAGATGCTCTCTTTTTGCTGTTTAAAAGCATAGCAAAAGGCAACTCCTTTTTGAAAGTGTTCAAAAAGTCGTTACCCCGCAAGAATAAAGTATACAGACGTCTTGCGTGCTTCATGTGCCGTACGGTCTTAGATTTTAGTCTCAAAAATTGTTTTGTCATTCATCTTGCTAAATTTCTGATTAGAAGTCATATTTCACGCGAACGATTTCTTTTAAAATAATATTTCCATCGATTATCTCAATGCAATCCAAATGACGTAACTTTGAAACGGCCTTGCTGAATTCTTCATCGCTGGTATTCGGGTAATCGTCTACGGTTTGTTGTTTCAGCATTTCTTCTTTTATGGGCAATTTAGTTTTTTCGGTTATTTTCTTCAAGGACAAAAGAACTTTACATTCGCTTTCAGACAGATATCTTTTTGCTTTTCCATAGATTGTGGAAATAAAGTCTATGGCAATTAATAAAAAAGATAGTGCCTTTTCTTCGACTTGAAAATGTATTGCTAAAGCAAGAGCTTCTTTCAACAGTTCTGGCAAACTAAATTTAATATTGGATACCTTTATGGTCGTTCCTGAAAGAGAGTCTGAGGGCTTGACGACTATTCCTGTAATACTTTGTGAAATGGGTGCACATTCAACAGTAAGTATATCTGACAATTTATCGATAAATAGCTGTTCTTCTTTTTTAGAGTATTTTCTCTTTAATCTTTTTTGAGAAATTGCCACTTCCCAGCCGCCGTTTTTATATTTGTCAAGCAGTTGTGATTTTTCCGTTGCTACAAGCGCTCTTGCAAAGGAATCCAAGGATTCTTCATATCCTCCATATAATTGATTGCCGATTTCGGTATCAATCTCAACATCACAATCTTCGATATAATCAATAATAGCTTCTTTGCGCTGGATAAAGTTTTCAAAATCAGAACTCTCAATTCTCCAATCATATAGAATTTTATCCACCAATTTGATGATTTGTAAAAAGCCAATAAACATCGCTGGCGCAAGATACGCATATTCTTGAAATGATTGAGTAAAATCACCGCCATCAAACTGACCTTTTCTTTGCTTCTCTATAATTGAAAGAAAAATATTGTAAGCCAACTTGTCTGCATCCAATTCCATCTGTAAAGACTTCGATTTATTTGAGGCTGTCATCTTGTGTTTTAAGTAATAGTGTGACATTTCGTGAAGCAATGCAAAACAAATTGATGTATTAACTAATACACAAGCTGTTGACAAATATGTTCCCTTGGTTCCAATCATGTTTAGTACTATATCAAAGACATCAAGTGCAACCGGCTCACAATTCCACAGGCAGCTATCTTTAATAACGCCCAATATATTTTGAAAACACATTCTTTTGATTTTCTCATCATTTAAATGATCAGATTGGTACAATATAAATGCGTAGTAGCAAAGCATGGAAATATATGACGCTGAACTCATGAAAATCTGATTTTCATGTTGTCTAAACTCAAGATGATTTTTATTATACCATGTGGAAAAAGCAAACTTTAAATCACAGTTTAAGAACTGATTAAATTCTTTTTCTATTATTCCAAAGAAAACATATAAGTTATCATTTTCTATCACGTGAGATAAATGCTCTTTTAACTGCTCGTCATTGTCGAATCCTTGAATAGACATTATAACATTCTTATAATATGGGGTAAGGCAATCTGACATTTTATAGTCTTCTTGTTTTTCAAAATCATCTTTAAAGTAGTCATTGCTATTTTTGTATTCTCCCAAATTATTCATAACGTACCTCCTCATAGGATATCTCGAAATACTACACTAATTCATCACAGATAATTCTGAGCATACAGGGTACAAATCTCCATTGTTGAAACATGGCCTGCAAGCAATCTAGCTCTTCCGAAATTGTAGAACCACGATAGTAAACAAACTTATGTTAAGCGCTATTAGTATTCAAGTTTTTATTGTTGTGATTTCAATATTATATGCTCTTATAAGTGAAATTTGCCATCACACTTGTAAAGCTTGGAGGAAAAAAATAAGGAGTGATGAGTAGTTAGTGTTCTGAGATTCTTTTAGACATTGCTGATGCCAATTTTCAAATTCTCATTGATAATCTTTGCGATTTTTATATCTTTGTCGACCACACGTTTTTGTGTGTCAATAAAGTTATCCAGTTCTTTTAGTATGCCGTCATATTCGTATTCGACATCATCACTTAGACCATCCGCAGCTCCACCATCTTCATCAAAATTCAAATAGCCAACAGTCAGTTTTATATATCCGCTGGTCGTATTTTCATCCCCGTTAGAAAAGCAAATATCAATAACTTCTTCGCTGCCCTCGTCAGGGCTTATCTGATTATCACCTATGGACAATGATGCTTTACTGCCGTCTACACCCTTAATTACAATCGTTTCCCCGAAAGACATTACATCCGGCAGCGCGTCTATATCCGCGATCTCAGATACTCTTTCATATTGAGCATTTGCCCATGCTTGGATTTCTTCAATATCGGAATCTGTGATGTTTTCTATATTGGCAATGTGCGGTATATCTGATGCTTCCAACAATCTTTCGTATATCAGTTTAATGATTGCTTTGGGATTAGCAGTATTAAGTTCGGCCAACAAGTCATCAAAACTAATACAGCAGTCATCATACTTTCGGTATAATCCATTTACTTCCTCAAACCTTGCAATTATATCTGCGTAAAAATGTGAATCAGGCAGATTATCTTCTAAGTATGATTCATAGCTTCCGAGCGCCTGGAATCCAAGCACTTCTCTGTCCATATCCCGAATTTCTTTTTCATCATCTTCGGCGGGGTGTTCTTCAACCTCATATCTGTTGCATCTTGAATCGCCACCCAAAATAACTGTAAACGGAAACACTTTGAACGTCTTTTCTGCTCTGTCAATCTCGATTCTGCATCCAAACCGTGCTTTATGTTCCTCGCGCATTTTTATTGTGTCAACAAATACATAGTTTTTTTCTTCGGGATCCCAATGGGCATTGGCATAATCCTCATAATAGCAATCAGCGGAAATACCTGCTTTACATGAGAGAGTAACGATTGAAATGTTGTCGGAAATTTCGTCTACGGAATGAACCCGAAAAGTCACATCTGAAATGCTGTGTAGATAAAATTCATTGTAATCGTACCCGGATTCTATCCCATCTTTGTCGTATGAAAGACCATGCACATCTATATTTTCATTGTCTTTGATATACTCTTTCACAGCAGCGCTTATGTGCAATTGTAGTTCCTTGATAACAGCCATTGTTTCATCATAAGCCGCATCTTCTTTACTTATTGCGTTATATAACTCGCTTAAGGAATTGAAGAAAAGGCGATTTTTACTTTCTCCACAAGCCCTTACAAAACCTTTATCGTTACTAACAATTACAACTTTTTCCGTTTCGCCAAATCGCTTTCTGATCTGTTGAGCAATAAATGCGTCTGGAAACTCACTTTTTTTCTTTTCACCGTTTTCAAAAGGTGGCTTAGTCTCAAAATAATCACCGAGTATCAAACCTACATCTATTAAATCTGCGCCAAGAATCTCGGCACTGATCGTTCGGAGAAAATCATCGAACATTTCCTCACCTTTTGATATGAGTTCATTTTTGTTTGTTACGATTTTCAATATTTCGCCCAGTCCAATAGTGTTTATGAGATGTTCAGTAGACCCCTCCAAAGCGGTAGCTCTTGCTTTTCGCATAATTCCACATATTTTTTTGACCTGATCTGCAATATGTCTTTTTGATTCCCGTACAACAATATCACTCAAGACAACTTTGATTTTCCCGCTTTTAACATAGTTTTCGAGTGTTTTGAGGGTACTGGTAGCGCAAAAGTCAAATTTTGCTGCATAAAATATATTCGTATCAATCGTTACTGCTAAAGGATATTTAAACATATTCAATCATCCTCCTTGTTGAGATATTTTATTATAACATATTTTTGGAGAATGTTCAAGGCTGTTATAGACCTCCACAGCTATAATTATACTTTTTATTACAATTGATTGCAGTCGATGATTAGACAAATATCGATATCTGGAATCTCCGGTCTGTGGTTTTTATCCTTAACGGAAGTATCGTATAACATAATGAATAATTCTAAAACACTATGTACCATGTGACTCTGAGTTTCAAGCCACAGGGCAAAGGAGATGAAAGTATAACACATAGCGCGGAGGTTCGCTATGTACCTGCGGATTCCCGCAGGCGGTGGGTCATACAAGGTTGTAAGTCAACCTTTCCAACCCATATATGAAGGAGGCCAGAAAATCTCTTTTCTTGGTCAGATAGGCGATGGCATTCTCTTTTGTGCCACCCAGATAAACGAAGTCAGACCATTCAAGGAGGACGCGTTCCGGATGAAGGATACGCCTTTTGAATTTCGCCTTTCGATAGCGTCTGCCGATTTCCGTGATCAGGACAACCGTATTTACGGTTTTGATATCACAGGAAAGAAGAAGCTGCCTGACTTGTGAACGGCGATTTGACTATGCAACAGCGCGAAGGCTCGGATAGCACTGTGCGATGACCGTATAGTTTCTTTCTCTCATAGCGTTGCACCTCAGCCTTCAAAATCGCGTTCTACGGCGAGTTCTTCATCATCTCTGTCGTACCCGTCGAGCTTGTCATCATATTCCTCACCGTCGTCAAAATCGTCCTCTGTGAGATCATCATTCAGCGCGGCGAATGCATCGTGATTTGTCATGGCTTTGTAGTAATCAGCGAGTCCACCATAGTCCGGCTCCACTTTATCAAAGCAGAAGATGGTATCAATCTGTTCGCTTTTGTACTTCCTTGCAAACTGTACCACCGCATTCAGAATATCAAAGCGACCTTCACGCAGACACATGAGCAGGAATTTTGCTCGGTTCGCCATGTGGTTAAGCAGATCGGCAAGATCGTCAAACTCCACTTCGCCGGTTGCGCTTGCGTATTCGACAAGATCAGAGTCCGCAACAAGGAACAGAACAAAGGCGAGGATTTCATCGTCCGGAATCAGCCCGCTTTCATATTTGAACTGACTCAGTTTCATGCGAACAGGATCGGTGGAAAATGCATTCCGCATAGATTCCAGGGATGCCTCGTAGCATTCGTTTTCGCGCTGATATGTCCTGATATCGGTTTCTTTGACTCCGATCTGATCAGCAAGCAGATGCACCCCTCTGTCAAAGTTCAGCGGATCGGTGTATGCAACGAGCGAGAGGAACTCTGCCGGTGCTACGGATTTCGTCAGTGACTTACCGTGAGCGATAGACTGCTGTAGGGCTGCTTTTCTGTTGAAAGAATGGTTGGTGTTCATATTGAACCTCCGAAAATAAGTATTCATAGATTTCTCTATGTACGGCGGTTTCCCGCCAAAAGAAAAAGTCAAGGACTGACATCCTTGAGCTTTGCCTTATATTTAGATGGAGACCGCAAATCTGAATCCGTTATGCAGGATGATCGAGAGCTTTTCTTGACTTTCCACCCTTATCTGAGCAATCAATTGACGGATTATACTGTCTTCGAAGAAGGACAAGTCTGCGCTCGCATTTGCGATTTGCTCGAATAATCTCTCGAGACGACTGTCGATATCAAGCGACGGTCGGATTTTCGTTTTTTCAACCTCTATGATTTTTCTAAGATCGCTGATATTGTCGTTTATGCGTTTGAACTCGTCCTCAAATCCTTTTTGAGATCCTCGTTCCGCACAGATTTTAACGACCTTCATCATATCGTTTTCCTGCTCTTTGATTTGTGCTTCAAGGTTTTGAATGCAGATATCGGTTCCGGCATCTACAATTACATTTCCAAGCGCAGCTTTTAGTTCATCTTTGACCTCGTTTTTATTTTCAATGAGTCCTGACAGCCCTTTCAATATTGCGCTGTGAATGAGACCTTCTTCAAGGGTGGGGGAGTCCGGGCATTTGCTTGTTCCGTAATCCAATCGTGTGGTGCATCGCCACACGATTTTCTTTTTATCGTGATGAGTCCAGGTACATCGTCTGTACGGACGACCGCAATCACCGCAGACCAATATTTCCGTCAATGCATACTTACTGCTGTACTTTCCTTTTTTGGCGGTTTCGTGTTCAGCCAGAGCAATTTTCTTTTTTGCGCTTCTTCTCGCATATTCGGATTGCACCCTGTCGAACAGTTCTCTGTCGACGATTGCTTCATGATGATCGGTGATATAGTGTTGCGGAAGCTGACCGTTATTTTTCTCTCGTTTGTGAGTCAAGAGATCCGAGCAGAATGTTTTTTGTGTAATCACATCCCCCTTGTACTTTTCGTTTCGGAGGATTGACTGTATGGTCGCGTGATACCATCCTTTTTTCTTTCCGGGCGCCTTAACACCGCGTTCGTTCAATGTGTCGCAGATGATGCGCACACTCGCTCCGGCGTAATAGCGTTCAAATATTTCTCGGACAATCGCCGCTTCTTCTTCGACGATTTCTATTCCATCCTGAACCTTATGGTATCCGTAGATATCGCAGGTGAAGGTGACTTTTCCTTCGGCGTATGCGTGTCTGACACCCCAGGTCACATTCTTGCTAATGGACTCAGACTCTGCTTGCGCAAAGTAACCCATGATGGTAATCATGGCTTCACTTGTTTCAGTCAGCGTATTGATATTCTCTTTTTCAAATATGACACCGATACCGAGTGCTTTCAATTCTCGGATATACTCCAAACAATCCACCGTGTTTCTTGCGAATCGTGAGATGGATTTGACCAGGATGAGATCGATCTTGTGCTGTCGGCAGTGCCTTATCATCTTCAGAAATTCGGGACGCTTTTTTGCCATTGTCCCCGAGATGCCCTTATCAGCATATATTCCGGCGTTCAGCCAATCCTTGTGCTTGGCGATCTCTGCTGAGTAATGCTCAATTTGAGCTTCGTAGCTGTTGGCTTGCTCGTCTTGTTCGGTTGACACTCGACAATAGGCAGCCACTTTTTGAAGTCGCCGTGTCGGTAAACCTGATTTTGGTTGGGGATTTTTAGCTTCAATTTTGTGTACTACCATTGGTTTCTCCTTTCGCTTTTACTTTTGCTCCGTTTATAAAGTGAATGGTTATTTTTCCGTGTGAATCAACTGTGATATGAGACACGGTGTGTTCAATGAGTTCGTTATCGACATCCTCCAACAGTTTCCGATTTAAATAATCCCGTTTGATTGTGTCTGTTAGTTCTTCGGAGATATCGTATTCACAATTGTCATATTTAAGAGAAGCGAGGTTGAGAATATCTTCGAATGCAGTGTCGAAATTGACGGAAGGGGAGGAGATAAGCTGATTGACCTCTTTGGTTTTGGCTGTTAGCCGATACTCGGACTCGTAGGTGTCCTGCGGTTCAATTTCGTCAAGCAGTTCGGGATGTCGGATGACCTCATTCAGAACATCCGTAACTCCTTGATAGAACGATTCATCACCCAACACAGTCTTTGCACATTTTTTGCATCTCCATTTTCTGTACTGTTTGCTTTGCACATCATGCCAGATGCGCTCTCCGCACTCTTGGCAGAAACTGCGTTTCTTCAAAACTGTGGCTCGCGGGTCTGTGTTGTAACCACCGTATTTTGATGCAATCAATTTCGCAACCGCTTGAAACTGTGTGGCGTCTATGATTTTCGGGTATTTATCTGTTCCACAGTACATCGGGCATTCGAGAATCCGTTTTACCATTTGCTTATTCCATACGGTTTTTCCTTGGAAGTAATCAACCTTTTTCTCGGTTAACTCTTTTGCAATGGCAGCAAATGATTTTCCGTTAAGGTATCCGATGTAAATGCCTCGGATTGTCGAGGCGGCATCTTTATCAACGCTGATGCATCCATTGCAGATTGTGTAACCATATGGGATTGTCCGATTCATTTGCGTGTTTTCCTTTCTATTTTTTCGTTTATAACAAGACCGCCGATCAGCGTGAATTTGATTGTGTCACTATCATCGGCGGTAATTCCTTTGACCATGGAATCATACAGTTCTTCGTCAAATGCGATCAACTTGTCCGGACCTTTGTCAAGGATATTCATAAGACTTTTGATGCTTGTTATGGCTTTGTCGGCTTCGTTATTATTAAGAAACAGCCTACGCTTGGAACGTAGGCTGTTCAGAGAGTTATTCAGTTCATTGCTTTTACTGCGGAAAGTTTGTTCATCCATCAAACCTTTCTGACGTAGCTGCGCCATCATTGCCAACTGGTCGTTGATGATCATAATCTTTTCATCGATTACGGCAAATTCCAGGCTCTGAGCCATGATCGAGCTTTTCAGTGACACAAGCTGCGTGACAACGGGCTGAAGGATTACTTTTTTGTTCTGCTTCAGCTTGTTGTAGAGAGTTACGAAAGCCGAGTAGATCTCACTTTCGGGTATTTTCTTGACATCGCATCTGCGTGTATCATTATAATAGGTTCCGCACCCCCAATAGCGTGTTTCTCCGATATTGATCTGCCGGAAGGTTGAACCGCACTTCGCACATTTGATTTTCCCACTCAACGGAACGGGGGAAGATATCATATCGGCATTCTTCGGTCTTCTTGCAAGTCTTAACGCCTGAGCCGCTTCGAAGGTTGCTTTGTCGATGATCGCAGGGTGACTGTCTTCCACATAGTAAGAATCCACTTCGCCGTAGTTTTTCTTCCTTTTGAACGGAAAGGTTTCGGTACGACAACGCTTTCGATAGAGTTGATCCCCTATATATTTTTCGTTTCTGAGGATATATTCTACGCATCGGCGTGACCAGATCCCGATTTTTCCCGACTTGGGCACCTGCTCGTCGTTGAGTTCGTGATAAATACGCTTGACTCCTTTTCCGGCAATGTAGTCGGAGTAGATTCTGCGCACGATTTGCGCTTCCGCTTCGTTGATGACCAATTTGTGATTGACCAGATCGTACCCGTATAGCGTATTCTTGAGCAGGTATTCACCGCTTTCCATGCGGTACTGCTCTCCCATCCGGACGTTTTTTGATATCGATATGGATTCCTCTTGAGCATGAGATTCAAGCAGTGTTAATCTGAACTCTGTTTCCTCGTTGGCGGTATCGAGGTTCTCTTTTTCGAAGAAGACCGTGATACCGAGGCTTTTCAGAAGTCGGATATATTTCAGACACTCCGTTGTATTGCGTGCGAATCGGGAGATCGACTTGGTGTATATCCGGTTGATTTTTCCTTTTTCGCAATCATCCATGAGTCTGTTGAACGCATCTCTGTTCTTTGTCACGGTTCCGCTGATCCCTTCATCCGCATATACATCCACAAGTTCTTCGGAGTTGCTTTCTTCGATCATTTTTTTGTAGTGTATATACTGTGCTGCAAAGGAGTTTAACTGGTCTTCTTTACTTGTACTGACACGGACATACGCCGCAGCACGGATTGTTTTCTCGCTTTCCTTGATCGGGTTGATAACTGTAATCTGCGGTTGCATATCGTTCTCCTTTCTCTTTTGTCAGCACACAGTATATCATATAAATTTCAAAAGTCCAGCGCAAATCCTCACAAATCCGCAGAAGTAACAATAAGTTTGCAATATTGTTTTGCGCGGAGCTTTGCAAGCGCTTTTTCGTATTCATCCTTCGTGATCATTTCTTTTTTCAGAAGCATGAGAAGGATTTCCCGCTGTATTGCGAATCGAATGCTGACTTCAATTTCGTTATCCATAAAGCCTCCTGTATGTTTTGTAAATATCAATGCCAAGGCTTTCGAGGGATGCTCGTTCAACGGCATTGGCTGACTGCTTATCTATTCTCCCTACATAGTTTGAAAGGCGACTCTTATCGATTGTCCGAATTTGTTCGAGCATCACCATTGAGTTTTTGGGAAGCCTTCCTTCTTCCATCTTGATCGGTACATGAGTGGGCATCCGCAGTTTTTTCTTTCTGCTTGTGATTGCCGCAATGATCACGGTGGGAGATGCTTTATTTCCGATATCATTCTGAATGATCAGAACCGGCCTTGTTCCGCCCTGTTCACTTCCGGTTACGGGACTGAGGTCGGCGTAGTAGACTTCGCTTTTATGAACTGTCACTTTCTTTCTACCTCCTGATAAGTATGTAAGAGACTGATGGGTGGATTAATCGGATAAGCCGAACAGTGCGCCATCAGCCGAAATAGTTAGACCCAATTTCTTGAGTAATAAGTTCGTTTTGCTTTTTGTATGTCTTATCGTATTTGTCGCCCGACATCCCCGATATTGTGGTTTTCACCACGGGCATATAACAGACGGTTGTCAGCGTAACAACCTCATTGGCCTCTCACCAACCGCCGGGTACTCCGGCATCCGCGCTTTCGGCTACGGAAGTATCATTATCCCCGACACATGTCATGGCCTTCTCATGATTGCTGTTCATGAGTCCAAATCCTGAAGGGCAGCGCTGTTTGGAAACAGTTGCCGTTCGCTTGTGTGGCTTGCGCTCTCGCGCGGTGTCGGTAAAGTATCTCTTATATCGGTATTCAGTTGTCAAAGGTCAGAGAGGACTTATTAGACTCCTCACCTATATGAAAAAAATCTGTGCTTTGGAAAGGTGTTTTTGCGAAAAAAGCAAAAATATTTTTTACAAACCCCGTTGAGTTGTTTTTTTCATCAATCACTTGACAAACTATCTCTCAGGGAGTATACTATAAGCAGATATGACTCTTTAGAGATATGGAGGTATTATGAAAACGCTGACACTTTATCACGGATCGACCGATATCATTGAGGCACCTGTGTTTGGTAAAGGAAAGACATATAACGATTACGGTCAGGGATTTTACTGCACGGAAAATATTGAACTGGCTCGGGAATGGGCTTGTCTTGAAGGAATCGATGGCTATGTGAACCGGTATACGATAAATCTTGATAATCTCTCGGTTCTGAATCTGCGTGATCCCGAATATTCGATCCTTCATTGGCTGACAATTCTGACCGAAAATCGGAAGCTGCGTGTCTCAACACCTGCCATGCGGCGTGGCGTTGAGTGGCTCCAAAATCATTTTCACATTGATACGACATCTTACGATGCCATCATCGGATACCGTGCGGACGACTCTTATTTTTCTTTTGCTCGTGCATTTCTGACCAATCAGATCTCTCTTGCTCAGCTTTCCTACGCTATGAAGCTCGGAAAACTGGGAGAGCAATTTGTGCTGATGAGCCGGAAGGCTTTCGATACCGTTCGCTTTGAGGGATATGAAGCCGTAGATTCTTCGGTTTATTATGTGAAACGCAAAGCCAGGGACGAGGAAGCCCGTTCTTCCTACTTAAAGGTTTTGGAAGAAGCAGATGAGAACGGTATTTATATGCGTGATATCACTCGCGGGGAGGTGAAACCGGATGACCTGCGCTTACAGTGAGCATTACCTTGACGATGCAATGAACAATCTCGGAGAAGCCGTCGATTATGCCGTACACGCCTGCAATCTGACTGCCGATGAATTTATGGAATTGTTTGTTACAAGCGGATATGCGGAGCAGTTTGCATCGGGTGTTGCGAAGGTCGTTTCGGGGCTGTCGGGTTCCGAGCTTGTCCTGAATGTTCTTGAGCGTTCCGGCAAAATGTTACCGGAGATTCCTTCGCCGAGACTTGAATATGATTGCTCGCCGGAATACTGGTGCGGATATATTCTCGCTTATTTTCAGTGGAGCACCGGTATGTCGTTCAAAGACATTCTGAAGGTTCTCCCTATGCGTGAAATTGAACGGATGTATCCCGCCCTGCATGAAGCATCGGAAGAAAAGG
>ERZ779673.386-NODE-386-length-20688-cov-2.019774_pt1 | contig 20688 bp, 20 predicted proteins | sample MGYA00511956_ERZ779673 | MGnify/ENA primary metagenome ERZ779673 (study PRJEB29588, sample SAMEA2152065) | human gut metagenome | biome: human gut; feature: human-associated habitat; material: faeces | place: Denmark | collected 2008/2010 ... | reverse complement strand
CCCTTCTGTTTTCCTAATAGTTTTTCGATTTCGGCCACAAGCTTGTCAATGTCTTTCATCGAAACTGGACGCTTTTCACACGCCTTGATTATACCACTTTTAATTTTCTGCGGCGAAAAAACCTCACGCTCTCCGTTGCTTTTAACAACCAAAACGGGCGTAACCTCGATGGTTTCATACGTCGTGAACCTGCGCCCACATTCAAGGCATTCGCGCCTTCTTTTTATCGCGTTGGTTTCTTCAACCGCACGACTGTCAATAACCTTGCTTTCTTCATTACCACAATAGATACACTTCATAACCTTATTTTAACACAACATCTTGTGTTTAGCAAGTTTTTTTATCCCAAATTTGACGCTAATTTCTACGTCATTCAATTGCCTTTAATTTGCCTTTATGTTAAGCCCCTCTTGTGCTATAAGTTTGACGGCCTGCGAAACCGAACATAACTTGCCCCAGCATCGGCCGTGTGCCCCTTGCTTACATATTTTGACGGCTGCCCTTTGCTGCGATTCTGTTTGGTATGGCGGTCATCCGTATCGGTATCAAGGCGCACCAAAATCACGTCTTCGCCAATCTTTGCGATATGGTCAATCGGGATAAAAATCTCGTCAGCCTTTTTAAAAATCTTTGCCGCACCGGGCACAACCAGCCCCAAAACGCGCCCCGAATCTTTGTCAAAAACAATATCCGTTGCGCGGCCGAGGCGCTTGCCGTCGTGAGTATTAACAATCTCGCGCGACCGAATTTCGTTATAAGTTATCTCCATCTCACCCTCGCTTGCCAGTTTGCTAAATTATATGCCGCTGGGCGCATAAAAGTGCTAAATTTGCGAATAAATGTGCGCACAAAAGGAAAAAATACATTTGTAAATTCGTGGCTTAGAACAAAAATTTTTCAAAAAAAGGAGGTATTAGTGGCGAACATTGTTGTAATTTGCGGTATAAACACCTCGACGCTGCCTAAGTGCGGCGCTAAGGACCTTGAAGAACTTATGAAAAAGGTTAAGGCCGGTGACGAAGCCGCACGCACCCAGTTTATAACCTATAACATGCGGCTGGTTTTGTCTATCGTGCAGCGCTTTAACGTCAACAAAAACAACATCGACGACATCTTTCAGGTCGGCATAATCGGGCTTATGAAGGCGATTGACAACTTTAACATTGACCTTGGCGTTAAGTTTTCAACCTACGCCGTGCCAATGATTATTGGCGAAATAAGGCGGTTTTTGCGCGATAATAACAGCCTTAAAATTTCGCGCAGTCTTCGCGACATCGCTTATCTTGCGCTTCAAGCCAAAGAAAAACTTAACCGAAATGGCGCCGTTGAGCCAAGCGTTGAGATGATAAGCAACGAAATTCACGTACCTATCAAAGACGTGGCGTGCGCCTTAGAGGCCATCAGCGAACCCATCAGCCTTTATGAAACCGTCTATCACGACGACGATGACAGCGCACTTATTATGGACCAACTTAAAGACACCACCACCGAAGACGCGTGGGTTGAACAGCGTATGCTTAAAGACGCGCTTGAAAACATTGGCGAACGCGAACGTCAGATTTTGTTTTTGAGGTATTTTTGTGGCAAAACGCAAATCGAAATCTCAAACGAAATCGGCATAAGTCAAGCGCAAGTATCGCGCCTTGAAAAAAGCGCAATAAGCCAAATTCGCAATATCACGGCGTAACAATAAAAATTTAACCGCACCTTAAAATAGATGCGGTTTTTTCTTGCCAATTTTTCTATTTGCTTTACATATTTAACTTAAAAGTCGAACGCTTTTTAGCGTTTTACTAAAAGCTATTTGCCTTTTAATATTAACTTAAAAGCTTGGCAGTTGAATATCTAACTTACAACTAACTTGCTTTTTTAATAATTTCTTTGGCCTCTTGCTGCTTTCTGTCATACTCTTCTTGGGTTATTTGATTTGTTTCAAGTAAGTAATCACCATAATAATAATTTTGCTTTGTTTGATCTTGCTCCACTATATCTGCACGTTTAAAAACCTTTGCAATTGTTTTAAAAAAGATTTTAGTGTCTGTCCACAGCGAAATTGATTGGACATATTTTCTATCGTACTCGAAAATTTCTTCCCAAGTTGCATTATTTCGGCCATTAACTTGCGCAAGACCTGTTAACCCTGGACGTACCAATGCCCGAATATTTTGATCATCATCATAAAAAATCATATCCTTAACAAGTTTTGGACGCGGACCGATGATACTCATATCGCCTTTGAAAATGTTCCATAGTTGAGGAAGTTCATCAAGGCTGGTTTTGCGTAGAAGATTCCCAAACTTCGTCATTCTTTGTTTATCAGGTAAAAGTTCACCATTTTCGTCTTTTGCGTTGGTCATTGACCTAAATTTATAAAGTTTGAAAACCTTATTGTTTTTCCCTGGTCTATACTGAGAAAAGACCACAGGGCCTCCTAATTTTATGCGGACAAGGATAGCCACCACCGCAATCACTGGTGACAGAATGATAAGCGCAAGGCCAGACAAAAGGATGTCAAAAAAGCGCTTAAAAAACATACTGTAAAGATTTTTACGGTAGGTTTTTGGCGCGGCCTTTCTTTGCGCCTCGCCCGTATTGCTTTCATCATCCGCCCCGCGTGCGTCGTCAATATCATCCACCACCGCTACGCTACCGTCACCATCTATATTAGTAACATCATCACAATTGGCATTAATATTGCTTATATCTGCGTCTTTTACATTTGCGGACACCGCGTCTCCGCCTATATTTTCGCTTAAATTTTCAGCGCTTGTAGCGGCATTTGTTTTAATATCTTTATTAGCGTTTGCATCTGCATCTACACTGTCATTAGTGTTTGCGGTTACGCCATTTACGTCAGCAACGGCGTTTTCAATAATATTTTCAGGCTCTAAGCGCATTGTTTTTTTCGTTTGTTTCTTACTCATAGTTTTTTCACCGCGATTATTATACCACACCCGCTCGCAAAACGCAAGCCGATTGCGCCCTAATTCAAACTTAGGCAAAAACACTGCATTTACTTCTTATAATCCTACGCACACGGCCTTAGACTGCTTAATTAACCCAGATTTACGCGTATTTAAGCATTTCTTTTTTAAGATGGCATATAATCTTTTTCTCAAGACGCGAGATATAACTTTGGCTTATTTGCAGCTTGTCAGCAACCTCTTTTTGCGTCATCTCGTGGTCAGTTGTAAGACCATAGCGCATGGTCATTATCTCCATTTCGCGCGCACTAAGGGTTGAAAGTGCCTTTCTTAGAATTTGGCGCTCAATGTCGTCGTCATAGTCTTTGCTGACCTCGTCGCTGGGCGTGCCAAGGCAGTCCGTAAGCGTCAGTTCGTTGCCATCGCCATCCATATTAAGCGGGTCATCAAGCGAAATCTCGCGCTTTAACTTGGTAGATTTTCTTAAAAACATCAAAATTTCGTTCTCGATACAGCGCGACGCATACGTTGCCATTTTTATCTGTTTATCACCTTTAAAACTGCCAACCGCCTTGATAAGCCCGATAGTACCAATGGAGATAAGGTCTTCCATACTTACGCCCGTGTTGTCAAACTTTTGCGCAGTGAAAACAACAAGACGCAGGTTATGCTCAATCAACTCTTGTTTGGCGCTGAGGTTTCCGTCCGCCAACTCTTTGGCAAGTTTTTGCTCCTCAGTTACCGAAAGTTTGTCAGGCAAAATGTTTTGCCCCATCGAAATATAGTGCAGGCAGTTACTCTTCGCGCGCGTTTTTCGTATCTTTTCAAGCATTGCTTTTATCAAATTTAACATGATTCACCTTCCTTTTCACTTTTTTTGGCGGCTTTTTGCCTTAACTAGATGCCTTAGCACTTACAACATCTCAGCCCGCACGTTTATATTAAGTTGGTGCGTTTAACTTAGCATTGACGGGTGTAAAAGCGCGTCATAGTGCGCTGCGTCGCTAAACTGAGAGTGCGTAAGCCCTATCATTACTCTTGACACCGTGTGTTTGCCCGCAAGATTTAATTCAACGCAGTCGGGTTCGAAAACAAGCATCGGTTTGCCATCGCCGCTAAGCGTTGAAAACTGAATAAAGTGCGCGTTTTTAAGGCGGCGGTTTGGGTTGGAGGTCGCAGAATTTATGCTCACCAAGAGTTCGCGCGTTAGGATATTTTTAACGGCGCTCGTGCTGACGATTATAACTGGCAAGCCCGTCACGTGGTCAAACAGGCGGTTGCCCCTGTCAATGAAGCCATCAAATTCAACAGATTTTCCACCAAACGTCACCTTAACTCGGCCGATAAAGTTAAGTGCGTCACGTCGCCGATAGATAAACCGCGCAATCTGGACAGTAAGCGCCACATAAACCGCAACCACGCCGATAATCAGGCCAATGGGTACGCTGGCGTCATATCCGCGCGCGATAAGCGAATTTATATTCTGGCCAAACAGCCCGATAATGCCAATGCACGCGCCGCCCATCAAAAACGTAAAACTTAAAAACGTAATCAGCCCCAAGCAAAACCTCTTAAAGCTTTTAAAATTAAACGCGATTAAAAGCATAAAAATGCCCGTCAAAATCTTGATTAGGTACTGCCACGCTGCCGCGATTTTAATAAGCGGAAGCAGCACCGCCGCGCACGTCCCCACCGCGCTTGACAGCATCAGCACCCACCACTTATGTTTAAGCCGCAAACACTTCGCAACACACAAAAGCAGCAAAAAATTGATGACTAAATTGTCTATTAAAACGTATTCAATATATATTTTCATATGACTATTTTACGACAAAGCGCCCCCTCTCCCTTAAAAGAAAATTGCCCAACGCGCCACTTTTTTGGCGAATTGTTGCGCAATCTGCTGGTTTCGGAGGTTGCCGCATTTAAACTTTAAACTTTAATAAAAAAGCCCTATGCTTAACACATAGGGATAAATTTAATGTTGTTTTGCTTTTGAAACTGGTTAAAGTTTATTGAAACTTGCGGCGCATAAATGGCGGAATGTCATCATCGTCAACCGTAATTCGGTTGGTTGAAACCTCGTCATTTAAATTCGCGTTTGTGGTTTCTGGCTCGGTTTTCGGCTGGGTGCCTTCGCTGTCATCAAACAGCTTTGACACGCTTGACTCATTGTCGCCAAACATTTTTACGTCATCACCATCATCGCCAAACATCTTAACGCCACTGCGGCTTGCGTCTGCCCCGTCAGTTTTGGCGTTTAAAAAGTCTGCAAATTTATCTTTATCGAAAATGCTTTCGGTTATTGGTTTAACAACAGGAGAGACTGGTTTTGACTCTTCGCGGCCTAACATATTGTCAAAATTGCTGTTTTGAAAGCCCGTTGCGATTACAGTAATCTTAATTTTGTCTTTATACTCTTCGTCGATGGTTGCGCCAAAAATGGTGTTGGCTGATGGGTCAACCACTTCTTTAACAAGCCTTACGGCCTCGTTAACCTCGTCAAGCGACATATCAAACCCGCCACACACGTTGATGATAACGGCTTGCGCGCCCTCAATAGTTGTTTCCAAAAGTGGGCTTGCAACGGCCTGTCTAACCGCGTCAACATTTCGTCCCTCGCCCGAACTTTCACCGATACCCATATGTGCAAGGCCGCGGTTTTTCATAACCGTTCTAACGTCGGCGAAATCAAGGTTAATAAGTGATGGAGTTGCGATAAGGTCAGCAATGCCTTGAATACCCTGACGCAAAACGTCGTCTGCATATTTAAACGCGTCAACAAAACTGGTGCCCTTAGGGACAACCTGCAAAAGCCTGTCATTAGGGATAACCACAAGCGTATCAACGCATTTTGAAAGGTTCCTTATGCCCATCTCAGCATTAAGCATACGCGTCCTGCCCTCAAACTCAAACGGCTTTGTTACAACGGCGATGGTTAAAATGCCCATCTCTTTGGCGATGCTTGCAATAACTGGCGCAGCGCCCGTACCCGTTCCGCCACCCATACCAGCCGTTACAAAAACAAGGTCAGTGCCTTTAAGTTTTTCGGCGATTTCGGCACGCGATTCTTCGGCCGCCTTTCTGCCCACCTCGGCATCAGCGCCCGCACCACGCCCGCGCGTAAGTTTCTCACCAATCTGAATCTGGTCTTGCGCGTTTGAAATCATAAGCGCCTGTTTATCGGTGTTTACCGCCAAAAACTTGGCCGACTTAACCCCCGCGCTTATCATACGGTTAATGGCATTGTTTCCGCCGCCACCAACGCCAACAACAAGAATTTGGCAAACTGGTGAAATATTTGAAAAGTCCATAAATTACTCCTTTTATGCAATACCGGCCGCGCACCCGATTTAATGCGCAACCTATTTATACCTCTTTTATGTTAATTTTGATTTTTTAATAGTTAAATTACTCAACGGCGATGATATTAAGAAACCCGTCGTTTATATCAATAGCGATGTCAAGCAAGCCGACCTCAGATGACGAATCTGGCCGCGTGATGTTAGGCAAACTTGGCGCGATAAGTTCAACTTTTCTGCCAAGGCGCTTTGAAAAATAGTCTTTAATGCCCTTGATAAAGCACACGCCGCCGCCCGTAAGATAAAGCGGAATATAGTCCGGAAAGTCATACTGACAGTTATCAAGCGCTTTGTTAATGTATTTGATTATCATATCAAGACGATCACAAACGATTTGGTTGGTATCATGCGCAGAAAACGGCGTCACGAAATCTTTGTTTTGAATTTCGTATGTGTCTTCTTTGCCCGCTTTCCAGCTTATAACGGCCTTGTGTTTAAGGCTTTCGGCCTGATTAAACGAAATTTTAAGGCAGGTTGCAAGGTCGGCCGTAATGTATCCTCCGCCCATCGAAAAGTTAGATAGATATAAAAGCCCATCGCCGCGCGCAAGGCACACATTGGTTGTTATGTACCCGCAATCAACCATCAAGCAATACCTATCCCTGACCTGCGGCTCAAATAAATGCAAAACCTCGGCAAGACATGCGCTTACGTACCACGTGTCTTTAACGCCAAGTTCGCTTAAAATCTCTTCAATAAAATCAAGAAAATTGTTTTCAGCAAGGCAATAACTTATAAGCCCTGACAGGTGCTGACACACTGCCCCGCGCGGGTCTATAACACGACGCCCGTCTTCAAGCGTGAAATAGACTGGGCTTTTGTTAATAACCGTGTGGGTTGGGTGGTTTTTAAAACTGTTGCCAATATAAAAAAGTTGGTTTATTTCGCTGTCTGTTATGCGACGCTTTTTAGGCAGGTTAAGTTTGACGTCTTTGCAAACAACGCTTGTCATTTCTCCCGGAACGCCAACAAATATCGCCGTAACCTTCTCTCCGCACGAACTTTCGGCATTCGCAAGCGCCAACGCGATGGCCATTTTAACCTTTTCAGGCTCGATAAACTGGCCGTTTTCAAACCCCGCATAATCAGCCATTCCACGCCCACGGATTTTAAAGGTGTTGTTAACCCCGCGCTCACCTATCAAAACGGTCATTGCTGATGACCCAATATCTAAAACCGCAACGCTTTTGTTTCCCATTTTTACCCCCAAAAGGCATACTCTTACTACTTCAATTTAAATATACAATAATTTTAAGTGCTATGTCAAACATAATACATTATTATTTTAGACTAAAAACAAACTTTTAATTTAAAAAACGGCCTTAAATAAAGCCGTTTTGATAAAGTTGAAAGTTTAAATATTGATTTTTATTTCTTAATTCCGTTGACGGTGACTTTAAACGTCCCGTCAGATTCGCTGTCTCCCATGTTATAGCCTGATGAAACAGTTATTGTTGTGTTTTTAAGGTCTTCTTCGCTTAGTCCACTGTTTTGAACCTTGGTGTTATACACCTCGTATGCGCACACGATTTTGGCGCTTATATTTTGGCTGCCTTCAAGGATAATTTTAACCTCGTCATTGTTGTTTATGATAGTGATTTCCTGCTCGCCCGTTACTTCGTTGGTGCTGATATTTATTGACTTTAAACTGGTTATCGAAATGTTAGACTGTTTGCCCATAACGCCCGCAAAGATGTCCGCCATAACGCTTGTAATGTGCGCGTCTGAAAGCTGGTCTCCCGCGCGTTTACCATCTGGTATTGTAAAGCTTAAAAGGGTTGGAAAATTGATAAGATTGCTTGAAAAATTCACGTTATCACTTAGAATTTTAAGGTCGCTATCAAGGCAATAATAGGTTGACCCAACCTGCACCTTAAACACTGGCTGACGCTCAACGATATGAATAATCGCTTTGTTAGGGAACTTGCGCTCAACTTTTACAACCTTTGCAAACGGATAGGCCTTTTCGATTTTTGCAATATTGTTTTTATAGTTTAAAAATAGGATATTTTTGCCATATGAAAACTCACCCGTTTTGATAATCTCGTCTTTTTTATAACCCTCAACAACCGAGTTTTCGCTGGCTACCGACGAATAAACAACCTCAACATTTTTAAGCGAAAAAAGCGCGCTGGTCAAAACGACCAAAACAAAAATCGCCGCAATGATTGACAAAATTATAACAAGTCTTTTTCTACTTTTAAGCATACGTTCCCCTAATAAAAAATGTATTTAAGCAACAACTTTTGCGCATTAATCGGTTATACGCTCTATCTGGGCACCGACGTGATTAAGCTTTTCTTCCATCTCAAAGTACCCGCGGTCAACATATTCGATGTTGTTAACAACCGTCTCGCCCCGTGCGCACAGCCCCGCAAGAACAAGGCTTGCCCCGCCGCGAAGGTCGGTTGCGTTGACCTCTGCGCCGCACAGTTTTTTAACGCCGCGCACGATCGCCATCCTGTCACGCACTGTAATGTTTGCGCCCATCTTTTTCAGTTCGGGCACGTGCTTAAACCGCGTCTCAAACAGGTTTTCGGTTATAACACTTATACCGTCACTTATCGCGCACATCGCCATCACCTGTGCCTGTAAGTCGGTAGGAAACCCCGGATACGGCTGTGTTTCAATACTGGTTATTGCCGCAGGTCGCGCTGTTGCTTCTATATTTATTGTATCACGATTAAAATCGATTTTGCAACCAGAATTGCGCAGTTTATTGATTAAAGAAAAAACATTTTCAAAATTTGCGTTTTTAAGGGTCAGTTTTCCGCCCGTCATCGCCGCAGCAATAAGGTAGGTGCCCGTTACTATGCGGTCAGAAATCGGCTGGTATTCGCCCCCGCCAAGTGCCTTAACGCCCGTAACCACGATGGTTGAACTGCCCGCCCCAACAATGCGCCCGCCGATGCTGTTGATAAACGCCGCAAGGTCAACAATTTCGGGCTCTTTGGCTGCATTTAAAATCGTGGTTGTTCCGCTCGTTAGTACCCCCGCCATCATTATATTTTCGGTAGCACCAACGCTTGGATAGTCAAGATGCACCACAGTCGGCGTGATTTTTTCGGCGTGACAGTCAATAAAACCAAACTCTTCGTCAATGTTGACGCCAAGTGCCCTCAGCCCCGCAAGGTGAAGGTCTATCGGGCGCCTACCGATGTCACACCCCCCAGGATACGCCACGCGCGCTCGCTTAAACCGCGCAACTAGCGGCCCCAGCATAAAAATAGACGACCGGATGTCTTTGGCCAAAATGTGCGGAATTTCAAAGTTTGAAATGCTGCTGTTGTCAATAATCGCGTCGGTGTCAGTAAGCAAAATGCGCCCGCCCATCGCGCGCAAAATGTCAAACATCTTAAACACGTCGCTTATGTGCGGAATATTTTTTAAAACTATCCTTTTTTCGGTAAGTATACTTGCTGCGATGATAGGAAGCGCGGCGTTTTTGCTTGTTTCAACCTCGATAATCCCGTCAAGCCTTTTTCCTCCGTGAATGCGAAATTTGGTCATACTCGCCCCCACATTGGTTAAACATTATTACATTTTATATTACTCCGTTCCACAAAAATTTGTTACCTCTTTATTGTTATGTTTAATAAAAAACTTTACATTACTTCTTGAACGCTGTATAATTTATTTATATTTAAATAACAAAGGATACAAAATGGAAATTACAATAGTTTGTGATGTGCTTGGAAAAGAAAATAATGGAACAACGATTGCTGCGATGAACCTTATTCGCTATCTAAAAAAACAAGGACACAAAGTTAAGGTTTTATGTGCAGACGCTGATAAGATTGACCAAGAGGATTTTTATGTTGTTCCTAGTAGAGATTTTGGAAAAATGCTTAACTCATATGTAGCAAAAGTTGGTGTTACGATAGCCAAGCCTAACGAAAGCATCGTTAAAAGTGCGATCCAAGGCAGCGATGTTGTTCATATAATGGTGCCGCTTAGTTTGGGTATGTGTGCTGTTAAAATAGCAAAAGAAATGAATATCCCGATTACAGCAGGCTTTCATATGCAAGCAGAAAATCTAACTTCTTATTTTAAACTTAATAAAATTAAGCCGATAAATAATCTGGTTTATAACTATATTTGGAAAAACACTTATCAATATGTTGCTGCCATTCACTATCCAACAACCTTTATACGCAACATCTTTGAAAACAGCATAAAAAAGACTACGCCGGGATACGTCATATCTAATGGCGTTCATGATTATGTTAAAAAAAGAAACATTGAAAAGCCCAACAATTTGAAAGACAAAATTATAATTTTGTCTACGGGGCGATATGCTCGTGAAAAATCTCAAGATACCCTTATAAAAGCGATTTATCATTCAAAATATAAAAACCAAATTCAGCTAATTTTAGGGGGGTTAGGGCCAAAAGAAAAAAAATATAAACATTTGGCAAAAAGGCTTCCAATAGCACCTATCTTTAAGTTTTTTGCACGTAACGAAATTATTGACGTTTTAAATTACTCAGACCTTTATGTTCACCCCGCCGAAGTTGAACTTGAGGGAATTGCTTGTTTAGAAGCTATTATGTGTGGCAAACTGACAATCGTGTCAGATTCAAAGCTTTCAGCAACAAAAGACTTTGCAGTTGATGATCGTTGTGTATTCAAATGCCGAAACCCAAAAGACCTAGCCCGAGTTATTGACTTTTGGATAGATAACCCAAAAGAAAAGTCAATGATCGAACAAAAGTATCTTCTTTCAAGCCAAGTTTATAACCAAAACGATTGCATGCAAAGAATGGAAGAAATGCTGCAAGATGTTGTAAATAAAAAAGCGTAGACGCTAGTTAGAGTCATAGCCTACGCGAATGCAGATATCTTTTATTTATATTTTTAATAGTGCATGTGTTTAGTATAATTCGCTCTTATTTTCTTTTTTACACTCTCTATTTTTTACAACACGAGCTAATAAAGCGGGTTACAACTCAATTTTTGACGCGCGGGCGGTAAGAATTTGGTTAATAAGGCTTTCGTTCGCGTAATAAACGTGGTCGCAATCTTCTAAAATTTGCTCGTTTTCGCTGGTGATGTCGTCTGGGTTTATAATATATGCCTTGTACGCCGCGGTCACGTTGCTTTTAAGCGGCTCGGGCAAGATTTGACTTAGCGCGTTAACATACTCTTTTAAGTTGGCGTTTGATGACACGTTGTCAAAATGGCAAAAATGGCCGCCATCGTTAATGCCATTAAGGTATTCCATCAGTTCGGCATATGGAGATTCTATCTTTCCCTCAGCCCACAAATCCCACATCTTGTTCCACTGTAAACTTTCTTGTGACAGTGTTTCCGCCGCGGGCGCAACATCAGCCCCCGCCTTTTTCTTTTTCTTAAAAATATTAAATATACACATACCCCTTCCCCTTTCGCGCTTATTTCATTTAATCAATCGCGCATTTTTATCTATCTAAATTTTACTCCAAACACCGCCCCGCCGTCAAACAAATCCACCATATAAAGCCCGCCTTTACCCAAAACCCAATCATCAAAAAAACGCATACCGATTAGGGTATGCGATGCTTGTGTAATGAAACTTTTTAAGCGCTTTCGCCGCTGTCAATGGTACTGATTAGGTCATCATAGTTAAAACAACGTATACGCAACTTTTGCTTTACTATTGTGTGTCGTTTAGTATTTGACTGAAATCCAACAGTAAATTTTGTTCCTTTGCGGTTTAAATTGGCTAAGGTGGTATAATTGTCATTTATTTTTTGTTTCAACAGGCTTTCAGGGGCACCGTTGTCTGTTTCGGAAAATACAAGAACTTCAAATTCAAGGTCATAAATGCCCTGAGTCCCTGATGGCACAACAAAGTATTCACTGCTTGCGCTTTCTACTGTCAAAACTTCGCCAGTATCAATATTTTTTATCGATTTAAGAAAAAGATTAGGATAATCGCTGTTGTCTACTCCCAAATAAAACTGGTCAAAAAATTTAAAGTCGTTAGAAGTATCGTTTGTAATCATCAGCCTCATGGTTGACGCTATTGAATATCTATACGTGCCATTATCAAGTGTCAATTTGTTACATTCTTCATGCTCGGTCATTTCAAATTTAATGCCGTCAACCTCCGCGCTTGCAAACTCCTTGTTTTTGTTGACTAAAACAATGGTAAGCGTAACCGCAAGCACAACCACAACAACAATACTTACAACTATTAGCCAAATTTTAGCTGATTTTTTCATTTTGTTTCCCCTTTTGTTTGATTTAAATACCCCCAAATCCCAGTCGCGTTATGCTCGCTTTTCGGCTGAATTGGTTTGTATTGATAGTATTATAAATCTTAGCATACTAAGATGTCAAGTATTTTTGCGATTTTATTAATATACTAAGATTGATGATGTATTTTTCACAAAACCTTAAATATTTGCGGTTAGAGCGCGGGTTGACCCAACCCGAGTTGGCGGCCGCCCTGCACGTCAGCAACGGGATGATTTCGTTTTGGGAAAACGGTAAATACGAGCCCACGGCCTCAAACATAATCACCATAGCCGACTTTTTTAACATCACAACCGACGACCTTTTAAAAACCAACCTCGCCTTCTGCTAGCCCATATTTCAATAGCAAAACAAAAAAACAGAGCGATTTCACCCTGTTTTTAACTTCCCTTTTTACTAGCCAGCCGTTTTTGCCATATTGACAAAATTAATAATCGCAGCAAATTTGCTCAGTTTACGTTAGTTCTTTGTATAAGTAGGCACTAAAAAAATTCATATTCATTTGTTCAATATAAAATTTTAACAACTTTTTATAATCTTTTGACACGGCGTTTAATTCTAACACCTGTGCCCCTTTTTGCCTCGCTTCTTTTTCTAAAAATTTAAATAATTTTAATCCTACGTTCTTATTTCGCTTAGATGGCACAACGTACATTTCTTCCAGATAAAAAACCTTGTCACCTTTTTTGACATAACTTTTGTCTTTCTTTGCAGCTTCAATCTCACCATATGCATAACCAATCACGATGTCTTTATCTAGTGCGATTGCCACCTGTTTATCTTCAAAATATTTCTCATCATCAGCAACAATTCCGTTGCAACAACCCTCTTTTGCAAAGGCAGCACTTAAATCAGCAATAGCCTTTAACTCTTCCTTTTTAGCAAATCTTATAATCATTTTTACTCCCCATTATAATTTTACCATATGCTACCCTTATTTCAAAACAAAACAGAGTGATTTCACCCTGTTTTTTTATTGTTATAATTTGCCTTATGGTAATTAAACGTTCTTCACACAATAATCAAGAACTTTCATAAGTAACTTGCTATATTTATTGTACTCATCTATATTAACAAACTCATTAGGCTTGTGCGCAAGCGCCAAATCGCCAACGCCAAAAATAAATGCATCTCCGCCAGTTGCTTGAAAATATCCTGCCTCACACCCACCAGTAAACGACCTTTCTTTTAATTTGAATTTTGAACAAATTGCCTCAACAAGTTTCCCTGTTTTTCTTTCTAGCGGAGGGATATTTAGTTCTTGTGAAAGCACAATCTTTGAACCATCGTGTCTTTTTTCTAACACTTTTATATATTGTTTAATAAGTTTTAGCACCCTTGCGCTATTTTGAGCACTATTGCTTCTTAAATCAAATTTAAGTTTTGCATAGCCAGACACGATGTTAACTTTATCTCCACCTGACACAACATTGCAAGAAACTGATGTCCCATCAATTTTTGAACCTAATTTTTCAATATACAAAACCAGCCTAGCCAAAATATAATTAGCATTTATTCCGTTTTCAGGCATACTGCTGTGACAGCTTTTACCAAAGATTTCTATACTGAATTCGCCACAACCTTTGCTTTCTGAGCAAATGGCCATATTGGTAGGCTCGCCAACAATAGTTATTTTAGGAACTATTGACCGTTTAATAAATTCTTCTTGAACACGCATAATGCAATCGAGAGTGGTTTCTTCATCACCTGTTATTGCTATTATTATCGGGTCGTCTAAGTTTTTAATCTTATTTAGGTTGTCAAGAATAACACCAAAATAGCTTTTCATATCAATCGTGCCCAAACCATACATTTTATCATTAATAATTGTTGGGCAATATGGATTTGTTTTGTATGACTTTTCGTCAGCAGTTACTGTGTCAATGTGCCCAGATAAGACAATCGCATTATTGATATTTTTAAGTTGTGTATTGATACCAATAATCAACCCTTCTCTATCATCTTTTAGGCTTTTGACTTTAATGATTTCCTTAGAATTTGGTGCAAATCTTTTTTCTAAATAGTTTATGATTTCTTTATTTTGTTTTGTATCAAAACTTTTTATAGATACAAGTTCTTTTAAATTTTCCATTTTATCTCTCCTTAACAAAAAATAACCCGTTGTTAGTTTCTTTCAAAACATACCAACGGGTTTAAGATTATATACAAAAATATTTATATCCATCTATATGTTTTGTGACACGCAAAATAGCATCCACAAAACATTTTTGTGAACGCTTTTACTTATGCAAATGCCACATAACAAATGAATTAAACATTTCTTTTCTCCTTTATTACATTATATGATATACAATTTTTTTAAATTTGTCAACCCTTTATTTAACATAACCTCTTTTGGGCTATTTTAAGGCTAAGGCGCAATCAAGCGCAATAGGGATAACTTTTGCTTTCTTAGGTACATTATGGTCATTTAAACTTCGTGGGTTATAGTTTTCGGTTGCCAAACTGTCTGCCGCATAAAATATCTGGCCGAATCCCACCTTTCTAAATTTTGCTACAACGGCCATAGCCGAACACTCCATATCAACAGTGATTGCCCCTTGCTCTTTTCTTTTTGCCACTTTTAAAGGAGTTTCTCTGTAAATAGCATCGGTCGTCCAGGTTTTTCCCTTGTGATAGTGTATCCCTAGGTCTTTTAATTTGGTTTCAATCTTTTTGATTACGTCGGTGTTTAATTTAACCACATCGCTTGACGGCGCATAATGATAACTTGTGCCCTCATCACGGATTGCAGCCGTTGGCACGATTATTGCATAGTCATCAATCTTTTCATCCAAGCAACCACAACAACCAACAAGCAGAATCTTTTTTATACCCATCTGTATCACATCTTCAAAACATCCAACGCAAGCAGGCGCCCCAACAGGTGATTGATACACCGCTATCTCGCTGCCATTATATTTAATTTTATAAACAGGAAATTTCGCTGTTGCGTTCTCAACGTGCCCCATAATTTCTGGGTTAAACAACCTAACAAACTCTTGCATAACCAGTTTTGAGAAAAATGACACGCACAATTCTGGGCAACTGTCAATTTTATGTGAATAAGTATCAGGATTAAAAACAGCCTTTTTATTTTTATCAAATTCTTCCAATAACATAAACCAATCTCCTTAAAGCCATTGTAACATAATTTTTTCTGTCTGTCACACCTTTTAGCTGACTTCACAAAAAATCACAGCGCTATGCCATGCTTTATTTTCGCGATTTAAATTACTCTACCGTTTGACTAAACACAAAAACACCATTTCAGTTGGTTAGTGGCACTACTCAACTGGCTAAATTGCGTTGCTAAAATTTAATAAAAGGCTTTTTCTAGGCTTACAAGATGGCCTATTTGAAATTAAGTCAAGTAGGTTGCCCGAATGGCTTTGTTGAAATTTATGTCAAGATAGATGTGGGTGTCGTCGGTTTTGTAGATGTTAAAGCCAAGCCTTTTGTATAGGTTTTGCGCGGGGTTTTCTTTATAAGTCTTTATAATAATCCTTTTCTTTTTGCGCTTAGCGATGTTGATATATTCGCTTATTATTGAGGTCGCAAGGCCTTTGTTTTGATACTGTGGAAGAATTATCGTAAGCCCCACCTGAAAATAATCGTCGGCCTCTATAAACGTGGTGACGCCCGCGTCTTTCCCCTCCACCACAATGATTTTCATATTGCCTAAATTGTTTTGCAATTCTTTTAGTGTTTTTTGTTTTTGGACACTCGCATCCCACCCATAGATTTTTTCAATATACCACTTCATCCCCAATTCTTTTAATTTGAGAATAAAATCTAAATCATTTAGCGTGCATTCTCTTAATTTGTAATTCATTTTCACTCACCCATTTAATTATAACACAGCAAAATAAAAACGCATACTAATTTGTATGCATTTTGTTTAGACTTCAATTAAATCATATTGCTTTTTGTCTTGCAATTAAATTTGCAAATTGGCCTTTGCGGCTTTGTTTGTCAATGTTAAGAACGATGCCGATGGCGCTCATAAAGACTACAAGCGAGGTCGAGCCAGCCGAAATAAATGGCAGTGGCAGCCCCGTTGGCGGGATGGAACCGGTAATGACGGCGACTTTGATAAAAAACTGCGCAGCGATAACGGTAGCGATGCCCGAGGCTAAAAGGCAGCCAAAACGGTCAGGCGCGCGCAAGGCGATTTTGACCGCACGGACGATGATAAACAGATATACCAGCCCCACGCACGTGCACCCGATAAACCCCAACTCTTCGCCGATAATTGAAAAGATAAAGTCACTTTCAGCAAAAGGCAAAAACAGATATTTTTGGCGCGAGTTGCCAAAGCCCACGCCCGTAAACCCACCTGCTCCCAGCGAATAAAGTGACTGCACCAACTGAAAGCCCTCGCCTTGCGCACTGCTCCACGGGTCTAAAAATGCCACCATACGCCTAAGGCGATACGGCTCAGCGATAATCAAAAGCGGCACCAGCGCCAGCGCCGGAATTAAAAGAATAAGAAAGTGCTTGGCCGAAATCCCGCCAACAAAAAGCATAGTTATCATCGTTATGCCGATGCACATCGTTATGCTCATGTTCGGCTCCATAATAACCAAGCCGCAGATAACCACGCCCGCCGCGATGGTGGGGATAAGCCCTTTTATGCTTTTAACTTTGTCATAGTTTTTAGAAAGCGTCGCCGCCGCAAAAATAACGAACGCAAACTTGGCAATCTCGCTTGGTTGGATAGTGGTTACGCCCAGATTAAGCCAACGTCGCGCGCCATAGTTGCTGACGCCGATTACAGGCACAAACACAAGCGCCAAAAGCAGCACCGAGCCACCTAGCAGCCACCACTTGATTTTGGCCAAAAAATGATAGTCAACAAACGCCGTAGCCACGCACGCGCCAAGTCCCAAAAGCGCGCCGATAACCTGCTTTTTAACGAAAAAGTATTCGTTTTTATACGTAAGTTGCGCCGATACCGAACTGGCACTGTGCACCATAAAAACGCCGAACACGCACAGCCCCACAACCGCAATCAGCAGCAGCAAATCAAACCTGATGGCGGCTCGTTTTTGCTTTCGTTTTAAATTAAGAAACCCAACTGCACGCATCCGAAACTCCTTTTACAATTCAAAAAGCACACTAATCAGGCCTAAAATCAAGGTAACTGTTGTATACCAAACAACAATTTTCACTTCGCTTATGCCCTTTTTCTCAAAATGGTGATGCAAAGGCGCCATCAAAAATACGCGTTTTTTGGTGCGTTTGTAGTGCGCTACTTGGATGATTACTGACACGCTTGACAAAACAAACATCAGGCCGATAATCGGGATGTAAAGCGAATTGCGCGTAAAAATTGCAACGCACGCCGTTAGCCCGCCAAGAGAAAGTGACCCCGTGTCGCCCATAAAAATCCGCGCTGGAAAACCGTTAAACAACAAAAAGCCCAAAAGCGCGCCAAAACCCACCGCGCAGATAGCCACAAGGTTTGTGTACTCGCTCACTGCGGCCAAGTTCAGCCCCGCAACCCGCACACTTAATTGCGCCACAATAACGCCGCCGATGGTAACCAGATACGCCATCGTTGTGCCCGAGGCGAGTCCGTCAAGCCCGTCGGTAAGGTAGACGCTGTTGGTGGTGGCAAGAAAAATGAAAATAACAAACGGAATTATCCACGCGCCGATGTCGATTTGCACGCGCGTAAACGGGACGTATAGCACCCCGCCAACAAGGTCGCGCGATTTATAAACAAAAATCGCAACCGCCACCGCAATGATAAGTTGACTTATGATTTTTTGATACGGCCGAAGCCCCAAATTACGCTTAAACTTAAACTTGATAAAGTCGTCAAGAAAGCCAATCAGACCATACGCAAAAGTAACAATTAAGGTCAAAAGCCCAAGCGATTTTTCGCCGCGCAAAAACAATAGTCCAACCGCGCAGATGGAGAAAATAAAGGCAATGCCGCCCATCGTTGGCGTACCCGCTTTTGACGCGTGCATATCAACATAATGTAAAATCGTCTGCTTGATTTTTTCTTTCTTTAAAACATAAATCAAAAAAGGAAGCAATACAGCCGACACTAAAAATGCAACAATAAGCGCTGTTATAAGCATTTTAACGTCAACCATATTCGCCTCCTATTTTTAAATAGTATGCGCGATTATTGGTATTTACAACACTATTTTATAAACTTTTTGCCTTTACATCGGGTTAAATCAAGGGTAAATTGTTATTTTTAAAATCGCCAGTTATAACATTCTTTCAATAGTTTCTTTATCGGTATATGGTATTTTTTCGCCATTTTTCTCAATAAACTGCTCACTGCCCTTGCCCAAAACAGCCACCACGTCGCCCGCACGCGCCAAAGATATGGCCTTTTCAATGGCGCGTTCGCGGTCAACTTCAATTAAAAACGCATCATCTTTTGAAAGCCCCCAACAAATCTGCTCGATGATAGTTTTCGGGTTTTCATAACGCGGATTGTCGCTGGTTATAATAGTAAGGTCGCTGTTATCAACCGCCGCACGCCCCATAAGTGGCCGCTTAGCGCAATCTCGGTTTCCGCCACAGCCAAACACCGCGATAACGCGTTTATCTCCCGCCAGTTGCTTGCACGCGCGCAGGCAGTTTGTCATCCCGTCTGGCGTGTGGGCATAGTCAATTATAACATTAACGCCATTAACTTTAACCTTGTTAAACCGCCCTTCAACTGGGCTAAACTCGCTTAGGCTTTGCTGCACGCTTTCACGTGGGATGCCCAAAATCTCAGCAATCGTTATCGCACCCAAACAGTTATACACGTTAAACTCGCCGTCAAGCCCCACATCAAACGCACGCCGCTCGCCTGGGTAATCTACCTCAAAACGCTGTCCTTTTTCGGTTTGAATTATGTTGCCCCCGATAATGTCAGCAAAACCATCTATGCCAAAGCTGACGTTTGGAAGCATACACCTTTCTTGCAGTTTTAAAACGTTCGGGTCATCAATATTAAACACGCCGACCTTGGCCTGATGCCCAACAAAAAGGCGCGCTTTTGCCTCGGCGTAATTATCCATATCTCCAAAAAAGTCAAGATGGTCTTGCGTGATGTTGGTTATAAGCGCCACGTCGGCTTTTATTGCATCAAGTTTGTGCAGCGCTAGCGCGTGGGCAGACGCCTCCATACAAACGATGTTACACCCCGCTTTTTTCATTTTATCAAGAAGTAAAAACAACTCTATCGGGTCAGGCGTTGTTAGGTTAGACAAAATTCGCTCGCTGCCTATCTGCGTGCCGTTGGTGCCGATAAGCCCAACTTTTAAACCCGCGTCCTCGAAAATCTTTTTTAAGATATGCGTGGTTGTCGTTTTGCCATTCGTGCCAGTAACCATCACTACCTTCATATCGCGCGCGGGGTCGCCATAAAAGTTTTTGGCCATAAACCCCATCGCCTCGCGGACGGATGGAACAATCACTTGACTTACGTTTTCGGGCAAATCAAGCGGCCGTTCACAAACCACCGCCACCGCCCCCTTTTTAACCGCGATTGGCGCGTAATTGTGCCCGTCTTTATGAAAGCCGTCAATACAGAAAAACAGGCCGTCTTTTAAGTCTTCGTGAGTATTGTGTGCCATCACGCGAATGTCTTTATCCTCGCCCAAAATCTTGGTGTGCTGCATGATAATGTCGCTTAGTTTCAATTTAAACCCTCCTTAATCCATAATAAGTAAAACCGTGTCGCCAGAAAAAACCATCGTCCCAGGCGTACCCAGTTGCGCCGTAACCACCCGTCCCTCGCCCGAGGTTAAATACCTTAGCCCCATCGCCGTAATCTCGCTTGCGGCCTCGGTAAGCGTTTTGCCGATGAATGACGGCAGCGTTATGTTAGATTCCAGTTCGCGTCGCTCGGCTTCAAGACGGTCGCTTGCCTCTGTCCCACGAATTTCAAAAATTTTTTCAAAAATCTCACGCGCAACAGGGGCGGCCACCACTCCGCCATAATACGCGCCCTTTGGCTCATCAATGGTAACTAATACAATATATTCTGGGCTCTCAGCGGGCGTGAATCCTATAAAAGACGCAACATACTTACCCTGCGCAATCGCCCCGTTTTCATACTTTTGCGCCGTTCCTGTTTTGCCACCAATGCTGAACCCCGGAACCTTGGCGCGCTTTCCGCCCCCCGCGCTGACCACCTCTTC
>ERZ779673.377-NODE-377-length-21046-cov-2.964842_pt1 | contig 21046 bp, 14 predicted proteins | sample MGYA00511956_ERZ779673 | MGnify/ENA primary metagenome ERZ779673 (study PRJEB29588, sample SAMEA2152065) | human gut metagenome | biome: human gut; feature: human-associated habitat; material: faeces | place: Denmark | collected 2008/2010 ... | reverse complement strand
AATTTATTTTTCAGAAAACCGCCGCCGTCTCACTGACGACATCGATAATGATATCATGACCGCTTTTTACTGTCAAGAACATTTTTACTGTTTACTTACAATCTTCGGCGTTCAATTATATTTAGTTTATCAGCTTTCATGATTTCCGTCAAGCTGTCCGTTACAGAATTCCATACACGGTATCCTTCAGGAGCCGGGCCGCCTCTTCCGGACGATCCTGTGCCATAATGGCGGAAACACCGGCCACTCCGCTGATCCCGCTGCCTTCCAGCGACGAAATATTTCTGGCGTTCAGCCCGCCGATGGCTACCACCGGGATTCTGACTGTGCTGCAGATTTTTTCCAGCTCTTCTCGGGACACTTTCTCTGCGTCACCCTTTGTTGTCGTCGGGTAAACTGCACCGACCCCAAGATAATCTGCTCCATCACTTTCCGCTTTTTCCGCCTCTTCCACGGTGCGGGCAGATACGCCAAGGATCTTATCCGGTCCGATGATCTGCCGTGCCGCTTCTGCCGGCAGATCCGACTGCCCCAGATGAACCCCGGCTGCATCCACCGCCAGCATGATATCAATGCGGTCATCAATGATAAGCGGCACATGAAAATAATCTGTTACTTTTTTCAGCCGCAGCGCCCGCTCATAGAATTCTCCGGAAGAGGCTTCTTTTTCCCGAAGCTGTACAAGCGTACAGCCCCCGCGAATGGCACGGCCCACCAGATCCTCAAAATCCCGTTCTCCTGCCAGGGCACGATCCGTCACAAGATACAGAGAATAATCCATTTCAGGCTTCATGATACTTAGCTCCTTTTTCCAGCTGCTCTCCGGTCATACGGCCGGCAGCATCCATAAACTTCCAGTGAAAGCTCCCAAGGCCATCCCGGCCCGCCGTTTCCCAGGCCATTTCTCCGCAAAGTCCGGTAAAAATCAGGGCCGCTGCCGCTGCTTCCAGCAGATGTGCCGGGCAGGCTCCGCAAAAAGCTCCCATGACAGCGGTACACATGCATCCGGTACCGGTGATGCATGCCATGGCCGGGCAGCCATTGTCAATGCAAAGCGTCTGCCGTCCGTCACTGATGACATCCGTTTTCCCGGTAACAGCCACAATACAATCCCACTGCTGTGCTGCCGTCTCTGCCACCTGGCGCGCCGTCCATCGGCACCGTTCTCCGGACGCATCCACGCCTCTGGTATGCAGAGGCATTCCCAGCAGACTTCCCACCTCTGACAGATTGCCCCGCACCACAGAAGGACGGACCTCATGAAGGATCCGTACGGCCGCCCCGGTGCGAAACCGTGCAGAGCCGCATCCCACCGGATCAAAGATGACCGGAATCTCTGTTTCCCCCGCTTTTTTTCCGGAAAGAATCATGGATTTCAGTTTTTCCCGATTCAGTGTTCCCAGATTCAGTACCAGCGCCTGTGAAATGGCAGTCATTTCCTCCGCTTCCTCCGGCGCATCCGCCATGACAGGAGATGCTCCTGCTGCGAGTGTGATATTGGCGCAGTCATTGGCTGTCACATAATTGGTTATCTCATGAATCAACGGATGGACGCGGCGCAGCGTATCCAGCATCTCTTTCAGTTCCAGCTTCATGGTGTCTCCTTTTCCGCCTGTCCTGCATCCCGCACCTGCCTCGCTCTGGCATAATACTGCTTTGCCAGTGTGCTGTCCCGCTGCACATAGGTACCGGAAGCATACAGGTCCCCTAAAATCATGCTGGCTTTGCAGTCTCCCCGGTCCGCTGCCTGATACAGCAGTGTCAGGGCGATCTTTTCATTTCTCGCCACGCCGACCCCGCTCAGATACAAATCGGAAGCGTAGACCATGGACCGGGCGTCCCCTTTCCCTGCCGCTTTCAGGAACCACTTCAGTGCCTCCGCATTATGCTCCGGCAGATTATCACAGAGCAGCAGACCGATGTGCCGTCCGGCCTCGGGAATCCCTTCTTCCTCAGCAATCGTCAGCCATTCTATGGCCGCTTCTCGGGCCTCCTCGTAGCGGAAGGCATCACGGGCAATGAGAAGCCCCGCCTGCAGAGCCCCGCGTGGTTCTCCCCTCTGATAGGCTTCGCTGAAATAATCGAACGCTCTTGCCACATCCGGGCGGCGTCCCAGGCCATCGCGGCACATGAGCCCCAGATAAAAGCAGCTCCGGCATCCCCACGATCTGCCAGAATCTGGAAACAGTCTTCTGCCCGGTCATATTCTTTGCAGCAAAAAAACAGATAGCCTATATGATACAGCAGACGCACAGCACTGCTGCTGCCCCGAATGACAGCTTCCATCAGATATGACTGTGCTCTTTCATAATTTCGGATTTTGTAATAACCGCGTCCCAGCCGGTACAGCCGTGCCGCCGTCATTGCTTCTTCCATACCGGCCACCTGCCTTTTCCATTTATCTGTATTGTATCACGGTCAAAAAAAAATACACAAAAAGCCCCCGCAAGGGAGCTTCCTGTGTATTTGACCGGTCAGATTATTTATTTCTTTCCAGAAAAGCCTTTACATCGCCATAGCTGATGAATCCGACAAACTGATCTTTCGGTTCTCCATCCTTAAAATAGATGACCGTCGGTACCGTATCGATCTGGAACCGTGCCGCCAGATCCTGATCCTCATCAATATTGATGCCATAAAACGGAAGGGTTTCTTCCTCCATCGCCGCTTTCCCCAGTACCGGTTCCAGCCGGCGGCAGTAGCCGCACCACGGAGCACCAAAGGCAACTACAGCACTGCCGTTTGCCACAGCAGATTCAAAAGCTTCTTTTCCTGCAATTCTCTTGATTTCCATGTGTCATTCCTCCTTGGTATACTTTCGCAATATCCTGTGATTTCCTGTATGTATCTTACCCTATATATCTAAATATGTCAATATAGAAAATCACAAAAAAGGGATCTCTTTCAAGATCCCGATCCTATTCTGGTGGAGACGAGGGGAATCGAACCCCTGTCCAAAAAGCCTGCCCCATAAGCATCTCCGAGTGCAGTTCCTGATTGCAGTGTCAGTGAAGTATCGTTCAGGAACAAACTGCCTTCACCCATTCCGGTGCGGTTCCCGCTGAGGTACCGGACATTCCCCATTGGTATCCTGCGGTATGATGTCTGTCCAAAGCCGCAGGAAAGCTTCAGAGAGACATTAGCAGATCAAGCTGCTAAAGCAAAATCACGTTTTGCGTTTATTTTTTCCCACCGTTTTACGGGGTTGATGGAATCCCGGCTCGCTTCTTATGACACAGATGCTCCTGTCGAAACCAGTGCGTCCCCATTGCAGATGTATTTTACAAAATCCCAAAAGAATTGTCAAAAATCAGCATGTTCCCCACAATTCCCTGAAAGACGGTGCACCCCCCATACTTTCGGCGCTGTGTACTGCATCATATACGGCCTGCCGGACAGCCACTTCCGCCATATATCCCACAGTATCCACAGCCGCCTTCACTCTGCCGGAGGCCATGACGAACAGAGTGTCCCCGTCCATCGTGGTATGCACCGGCCGGATGGCCCGGGCCAGCCCGTCATGGGCCATTCCCGCCACGGCATTGCAGTTGGCTTTTGTCAGTTCCGCATTGGTCACAATACAGCCAATGGTCGTATTGGCCCCCTGCAGATTCCGCTCCACCCCCTGCAGCATCAAAGCATCGGAGGAAACAACGGATTTTCTGTCCTCAGAAAGCACACCGGCCAGGATCTCATCATTGTTATAGACTTCCCCGCATGCATTGACGGCAATGTAAGCGCCCACATACAGTCCGGTGGGCAGCTTAAGCTCTGCATATCCGGCGCCGCTTTTCATACAGCGGTCTGCGCCAAGAAGTTTACCTACGGTCGCACCGGTTCCGGCGCCATAGCATCCCACCGGGAACACCGTATCAGCCCTGCCGGCTGCCAGTTCCCCCATCTCCCGATCAGGGAATGCACTGCTGTCTCCGATCATCAGATCAAACAGCACCGCGCCGCATACGATCGGCACATGAACCGGCCCTACCGGGAAACCAATGCCGGAGGCTCCCAGTTTCCGCATGACGCCGCAGCTGGCTTCCAGCCCGAAAGCCGATCCGCCGGACAGAACGACTGCATGAATTTTCTCTACTGTTTTCTCAGGCCGGAGCAGGTCTGTTTCCCGTGTCCCCGGGGCGCAGCCTCTGACATCCACACCGGCAACAGCGCCGTCCTCCGGTGCCAGAATGACGGTCACGCCGGTCAGTCCTTTTCTGTCCTCTGCTGTGCCGATGCGAAATTCCGGTACATGTATCGTTCTCTGTATCATAATGTATCCTCCCTGCGCGCCAGTTCAACACATGCTGCCAGATCCTCCGGAACCGGTGCTTCAAAATGCATGCTTTCTCCCGTAACAGGGTGCGTCAGATCCAGCGTCCGGGAATGGAGCGCCTGCCCGCTGATCGGGAAATGATCCCGTTTATAGCCATACAGCGGATCATTGACCACAGGATGTCCGATATGGGACATATGCACGCGGATCTGATGGGTGCGACCCGTTTCAAGACGGCATTCGATCCATGAATAATGGGGCAGATATTCCAGTACACGAAAATGCGTGACGGCCGGTTTTCCCGTTTTCGGCGCCACGTCCCATTTCATCCGGTCCTTCAGACTGCGCCCCAGCGGAAGCCGGATGATTCCCTGATCTCCGGCCATTTTCCCATGGACAAGCGCTACATACCGCCGCTGCGCACTGTGAGAGCCGATCTCTTCCTGCAGAACGCGATAGGCCTCCTGTGTTTTTGCTGCCACCATAACGCCGGAGGTGTCTTTATCCAGCCGGTGTACGATGCCCGGTCTGGCCGGGTCGCCGGCTTCAAACAAAGAGGGCCCCACATGATACAGCAGCGCATTCACCAGCGTGCCATCGGGATTTCCCGGTCCGGGATGGCACACCATGCCCCTGGCCTTATTGAGCACGATCATGTACTCGTCCTCATACAGGATACTCAGTGCAATATTCTGGGGCACCAGCTCCAGGGCCTTCGGCTCCTCATAGGAAAATGAGATCTCATCGCCTGCTGCCACGCGGTAATTGGCCTTTACCGGGCGTCCGGAAACCAGTACGGAAGTTCCCAGCTTCAGCCATTTCTGAATCTCTGACCGGTTCAACTCCGTCATCTCCGTGAGAAATTTATCAATCCGCGCCCCGGCCTGTTCTTTTCCCACCGTATATTGATAGACCTTCATCAGTCGCTGTGCCTCCAGAAATACCACAGAATCAATGCCATGCCCACACAAATGGCAATGTCGGCCACATTAAAAATAGGCCACACCCGAAAATCAAAGAAATCGACAACGCCCTGATACCGCACCCGGTCAATGGCATTCCCCAGTGCGCCTCCCAAAACCATTCCGATCCCGATCGGAAAATACACCGGATTTTTCGGGATGCGCCGGCGCATGATCAGATAGGCCGCAAACAGAATGACAACGATCCCGAGAAAGAACGTATGCTGATATTCCAGTATGCCAAACGCTGCTCCCGGATTCATGATATAGGTCAAATGAAACACATGGGAAATCAGAGGAATGCTTTCTCCCAGTTCCATATGCCCCTGTACAAACCATTTAGCGACCTGATCCAGTATAGTCACTGCTATTGCAGTCAGAATTGTATTCATACCTGCCCTCCTGATGCCTCATTATACCATGAGTATGCAGACTACAGAAAAGCGCCCCCGAAGGGACGCTTTTTTCATATTTTAATTGTGCGATACAAATACATCCACAGAACGAACCCCGAAATCATAGCATTCGGAAAAAGTCTCCATGCAGAGATCAATGCGGTTGCCCACAATGGCGCCGCCGGTATCTGCAGCCACCGCATTGCCATAACCGGAAACATAGACATCGGAGCCGAGCGGAATCACGGAGGGATCAACAGCTACCGTACCGCGGCCGGCTTTCGTTCCCGTGGCCGTCGCCGTCACCGGGATGATAGGCAGTGGCTTTCATGCGGAGCACACGGCCGACCGTATCCTCTGTCGTTCCCACCAGAGCCGTGCCTGATGCGCCGGCATCCATCACCGTCGTTTTCACCACATCGCTCCGGATGACCTTGCCGTTGGAAACATATTCTTCCACGGAAAGCTCCCGAACCTCAGGCCGTCCCTGATCGAGAATTGTTTCCTCTCCGGCTCCCAGTGATTCATCATACCATTTCACATAGTTTACCGGCATCGTTTCTTTCCGAACCACCGTCCGTTTTTCATAAGGAACAACATGAATGGTCATACCTTTTTTAATTTTTCCCAGGCCATCTTCCACGGGCATCATGGTCTGCCAGTCATATCCTGCATCATTGACTGCGCCCTGGACTGTCTGCTGCACCGTATACAGCGTCCGCATTTTCCCGCCTTCACTAATGGTAACCGGAACAGCCCGCTCAATGACAATGATGGAATCTGCTTCCGGCTTCTCCGTAGTTGCCCAGTATACATCATATTTTCCTATGGCAATGCCTGCCTCCGCCAATACCTCATCAAACGTATTTCCGCGGGCCTGAATGACTTTTTTATTCTTCCCGTCAAAAACCGTTATCGTCCGACCCGCCATATCATAAGCGGCCAGCGAGTAGACAGATATCATGGCAATAAAGACAGCCAGCACTGCGCAAAAGTTTCGTTTCCACTGTTGACTGTTGAATATATGCACTTGAATCCCTCCTACGATTGCAAATTCTACCATAGGCGGACTTTTTGTCAAAATTTTACTGATTGACAATATGAAAAATTCGGAAAATTTAAAGATTTTATCGGGAAAATTTCCATCCCCATCCCTATATATTCTGTTCGGATTTTTATTGCTTATTTTCCTCTATTTCCGCATTTTATTCGATAATATCTACCTATTTTCATTTTTATTTTTGTAAACCATACTGTTTGGAAGAGAATTCCAAAGATGGATATATCCTTATAGGAAGATCAATTCCCCACTTTTTTCGGTTTTAATTTTTTATTTCTTCCGGTTTGTCATTTCCACAAGGACAAAACAAAGAAATTCTCTTTTCTTTCAGATTGACCTTTTTTGTCCCATAAAAAGCAGAAAAAGTGCCCGATATATTTCCCCGTATTCCCCGATCCCCACTTTCATGGAATAACTGCCAATGATTCTATACAGCATTTACATATTTTATTTGCTTTTATCAAAAATTTACCACTGTATTTACACCCCATGAAATCTGCCCCTCTTGTTTTTCCTTTTCAACCCCGCTGTCCCACCTCTCATCCTCCTATTTTTATGTGCACTGACAGTGGACACCCCTGTTTTGCATGACGAAAGCACGGCCGAATCTCTTCTTCCCACTTTCCGCTGAACAATAAAAAAGCACCGGCTTCTGCCGATGCTTTTCTTTCTGCAATCAATGTTTTACCGGTACATAGGGTTCCATCCGCTGTTTCAGCGTCATCTGATTGTCCTGATCCCGCTCCTCTGCAGTTCTCTGGAAAATCTCCTGTGCACAGATTCTGTTCTTTTCTGCAATTGTCTTCGTCCATGTGCCGTCAGACTGCATGACATGCGCCTTCTGGTTGTCTGCCAGCTCTGTATCCAGCATCTGCTTCAGCCGGCTGCGCAGATCCGGATCTTCCACCGGCACCATCAGCTCCACACGATCATTCAGATTCCGCGGCATCCAGTCCGCACTGCCGATATACATTTCCTCACGGCCGCCGTTGGCAAACCAGAATACACGGCTGTGTTCCAGGAAACGTCCCACAAGGCTGCGTACGGTGATGTTGTCACTCAGCCCCGGAATTCCCGGAATCAGCACGCAGATGCCGCGCACGATCAGCTCAATCCGGACACCTGCCGCCGAGGCTTCATAGAGCTTCCCGATCATTTCCTTGTCCAGCAGCGAATTCATCTTGATGATCATATGGGCCGGCTCGCCTTCTCTGGCAAACTGGATTTCCCGGTCGATAAACGCAATGCAGCGCTCCCGCAGATTGAGCGGCGCCACAATGAAGGAATGCCACATCGGGGGGTCAGAATAGCCGGAAAGCAGATTGAAGAAGGCCGAGGCATCCATGCCAAAGGTATCATTGCAGGTGAGAATCCCCAGATCTGTATACAGCTTGGCCGTGGACGCATTGTAATTGCCCGTCGCCACGTGTACATACCGGCGGATGCCGTCCTTTTCCCGACGGATGACGAGCGTACATTTGGAATGTGTCTTCAGTCCCACCAGCCCGTAAATGACATGAGCGCCCGCTTTTTCCAGCCGCCGCGCCATGAGGATATTGTTGGCCTCATCAAACCGGGCCTTTACTTCCATGAGCACTGTGACCTGTTTGCCATTCTGTGCTGCCCGCTCCAGTGCACGGATGATCGGGCTCTGGGAGCTCACGCGGTACAGCGTCTGTTTGATTGCCAGCACATCTTTGTCATCTGCTGCTGAGGATACAAAATTGACCACGGAATCCTCAAAGGATTCATAAGGCAGATGAATCAGCATGTCCTTCTGCCGGATCATGTCAAAAATATTGCCGCCGCCCAACTGAATGCTGCTCCACGGTCTGTGCGGATGCGCCTCGGGATAGCGGAGCCGGTCATAGCCCTTGATGCCGCAGAAGGAGAAATACATGGTCAGGTCGATAGGGCCGTCAATTTCATACAGATCCGCTTTTTCCAGACTGGTGGCCTGCGTCATGAAACGCTGGGTAAACCGGCTCGTACCGGCCTCGAATTCCAGCCGCACGGCCTCGCCCTTCTGCCGTTTGCGGAGCTGCCGCTCCACTTCCACCACCAGATCCTTGGCATCCTCTTCATCGATATACAGATCGGCATCCCTGGTGATGCGGAATGCCCGTGCCTCCAGCACATCAAAGCCCACGAACAGCCGCGATGCAAAATACCGGATGACATCTTCCAGCAGCACAAAATCCCTGCGTTCCGGGAAATCCGGGTCCTGCGGGAGCGCGACGATGCGGGGCAGTACAGACGGTACCGGAACAATGGCAGTCTTGACATCAATGTCATCATCATCCGTTCCGTCTTTCTTTTCATTCTTCTCCAGCAGCATAGCCAGATTCAGACTCTTGGAGGCCAGGAACGGAAACGGATGAGACGAATTGACCGCCATGGGCGTTACCACCGGGAAAATTTCCCGTTCAAAATAAGTATCCAGCCACTGCTGCTGCGCCTCTCCGGCCTGCTCCGGCGTGATAAAGCGGAGGCCTTCCGCTTCCAGTGCCTTCAGGATCTGCTTCAGGTACGCATACTGTTTGCCCACAAAACGATGGCAGGTTTCTGAAATGTTCTGCAGCTGCTCCTCCGGCGTCATGTTCGCAATATCCCGGCGTTCCACACCGTTTTCCACCTGATGCTTCAGACCGGATACGCGGATCATGAAAAATTCATCCATATTGGACGCAGTAATGGCAAGAAACTTCAGCTTTTCCAGAAGCGGATTGTTCGGATCGACCGCTTCCTCCAGCACCCGGTCATTAAACGCCAGCCAGGACAGCTCACGATTCAGATAATACTGGTGATCTTGAAAATTCATCTTGCCTTACCTCCGCACCAATTCCGCGTCTACACCGAAAACGTTCCGGAATAATTCTTTTTCTTTTTCAAACATCCATGTTTCCAGCGCGGTATTGTCCGGGCTGTCATACTGTACGACCAGCTTGTCTTCCAGAAGCCGGGCCGTCACATCGCGCAGCTTCTGTTTCCTGGAAATATCCATGGCCCGGACGAGCCGGAATACGGCAACCAGCTTGAGCACCGTCATCTTGGCGTGTTCATCCAGCACCTGGAAGGGTTCATCATCATCGCTGGGGAATTTGCCATGGTCATAATAGACGATGCAGGCCACAATATCCTTTTCTCTGTCGGAGATCCCGAAAATATCAATGCCCTGCACGATGCGGCAGGCCTGCTGGCTCCGGCCGAGCAGATTCAGATATTTCCCCACCTGGCAGAGAATGACCGCCATCCGCAGCAGGAATTCCTCCCTGGCGCCAAGGCTGTTTCCTTCCATAAAAGCGTCGATGATGATATGCGCATACTGCTCCATCGCTCTGGAATGGGCCGGCTCATAATAAAACCGGTCCGCCACGGCCCGGGCCAGCTCCAGATTCTGGGCTCTCATATAGGCCAGCTCCGGATCTCTTGTTTTCATGACCCCGTAAAACAGGCTCAGCGCCTCGATAAAGGTCGTCCCCATCATGACCATTCGTTCTACCGGTACATTATCGAGGATCTCCTTATACATATGGATCGTCGGAATTACAGCCGCTGCCCACTGGCCGCTGATATGGTATTTCTGCTCCAGGATGGATGCGGACAGATGAGACGCCTCCTGATACAGCGAGAAGAACGACGACGGATCGGCCTGCAGCATATCCTGATGATCCATATCCAGTCCCATCATAGACGCCATGATGCGCGCTTCCCGGCCGGACAGCACCAGACACCGGGGATGATACATCCGGATGGCACGCCACAGGGGCGCCATGATGGAATGAACGTATTCCTCCATGGCCTGCGGGAAATTCTGAGAATCTCTCTGGTTCGGCTTGAAGCTCTCCAGCAGGCGCAGCGTTCCCACATGGACATTCTGCTGATATTTCAGCGTTCCCTGTTCCCATACCGTAAGGCCCACACACCCGGAGGTGATATCCACGAACAGGAAATTCACGCCGAGCGCATAGCTCATGGACCGGTTCACCTCACGAATCCGGTGCTGCAGCAGAAAATGCTTGAAATAAATTTCCTGCGGCATATCCACCACGTGCACTTCAAAGCCTGTATGCACCCGGATCAGATCCAGAATGGAACGGCGGTTCTTCGCTTCACGGAAAATCGCCGTGGCATATACGGCGTATTCCTCCACCCGGTAATCCTCCAGAAGCTGCTTCAGCCCGTTCAGCATGCCGCACAGCCGGCGGATAGACGCGAAGGACAGTTCCTTCTTCATGAAAACTTCTTCGCCGAAGGTGATTCCCTTTTTGACTTCCTCGATGACCTTGATTTCGTCAATGCTTCGATATTCCACAATCCGCATCGACAATGCCGATGAACCGATGTGGATGATCCCATAAATAAGCGGTCTGTTCTTTTCCATGTATATCCTCACTGATTCTTTGGAAGAAATGATCTCTCTTCTCCGAAATCCGGCAGAGCTCTCTCCGCCCATTGTTTGCTTTATTACAATTATATCATGTGAAGAATCAAAAACTGTAAGAGCTTTGCAAAGGTTCGGCAAAGATTCTGTTTCTCCTGTTCCGGTTTTTTCGGCCTGCCGGGACTGCCGGATTTTTCCCGTCTTTTTACACGCAGCCCGGCAATGATGTAAAATAAAGGAAAACAAAGAAATCTTTCATTCCGTTTTATGGAGCACCGCTCCATTGTTTACAGAAAAGAGACTGTCCATGGAACGTATTGCCATCATCGATCTCGGTTCCAATTCCATCCGATTCATCATCATGCAGATCGCCGCCACCGGCGCCTACAAACTCATTTATCAGGAGAAAAAGTCCATCCGTCTTTCCGAGGGCATGACCAAGGACGACCGCATGCTCACGGAAGCAGCTCAGCGCCGGGCGTTGGACTGCCTAAAGGTCTATGCTCATGCGGCGCGGGTCCTTCATGTCACGAAAATCCTTGCCGTTGCCACGGCGGCAGTCCGGAATTCAAGAAACGGCGCCTCCTTCCTCAAGCGGGTCCGCACAACGACCGGCATTCCCATGACAATCATCAGCGGCCGTGAGGAAGCCCGCCTTGGCTTTTCCGGTGTCATTCATACCATCGACCAGAAGGATTTCCTTCTCTTCGATCTGGGCGGCGCCAGCGTGGAAATTTCTCTGGTGCGCAACAAGCGGCGCATCCATTCCATCAGCATCCCCATGGGCGCCGTCACCCTGACGGAAATGTTCGGAAGCACCGATACCGTGTCCCCCGAAAAGAAAGCGCAGATCCAGCGCTATATCCGCAAGAAGCTGACGGATATCGCCTGGCTGCCGAAGGGGAAGATCTCCATCATCGGCATCGGCGGGACCGTGCGCAATCTGGCCAAGATCCACCAGCGGCGCATCCAGTACCCGCTGCCCAAGCTCCACAATTATCAGTTTCCGGCCAAGAGCCTCTTTCCGCTCGTGGATGAGCTCTGCCGGAAGAACTGCGCGGAACGGAAACGCATCTCCGGACTCTCTGCAGAACGGGCCGATATCATCATCGCCGGTTCCCTCGTCGTATCGGAACTGGTCCGCCTCACCGGCGCGGAAAGCCTCACCATTTCCGGCTGCGGCATCCGTGAAGGACTGTTTTTCCACTACTACGACCCCCTTTACGGAAAGGACCGGGACTGGGAACAGCGGATGCTGCTGTCCTCTGTGCGCAATTACAGAAAAACGCTCCCGCTGGATGACCTGTCTCATACGCGCTACGTCACTGCCATGGCGGACTATCTGTTTGATCACTGGAAAACGCTGCACGGCCTGACGGACCGGGACCGCCTGCTGCTCACAGCGGCCGGCCTCATGCACGACATCGGCGGCCTGATCAATTATTACAGCCACGCCAGACACAGCGCCTACATGATCGCCAATGCCCATCTTTTCGGACTGACCCACAAGGAACAGCTCATCTGCTCCCTCATTGCCGCCTTCCATCACGGATACTCCGGGAAACTGCTCAAAACCAGCTCTCACCTGTCCCTGATCGATGACGACGATCTGCTGAAAATCAAAAAGCTGTCCCTGTTCCTCTCCATTGCAGAAGGCCTGGATGAAACGAAGGAACAGTGCATCACCCGCCTGATCTGCCACGCGTCCCCCAACATGGCGGAGCTCCGCGTGTATACCAACCAGGACTCTTTCGACGTCCAGGCCCATGCCCTTCAGCCATTCCTCCGTTCCTTTGAAAAAACCTTCGGCCGCCCGCTGGATATCCAGTGGTTCCCCGGCAGCCGGCAGGCGTCTCTCTTCAAAAAGGAGGAGCCCGATCTGTCCCGGTAAAGCAAAAGCCCCTGATTTCTCATCAGGGGCTTTTTTATGCGCGCCATATATATACTAAAAAGCTTCTCCTTAAAGGAGAAGCTTCATTTTGTCTGGTGGGACTATTGTGGCTCGAACACAAGACCTCTTCGATGTGAGATGGTTTTGTATATCGCTTTTAATATCTATAGTTTATGAATTTCTGGCTGTCTTGACGATTCAATTTTGAATATTCTTCTTCTTAAAATCAAAACGCTTTATATTGCCCTTCATTTCCTTTTTTATCTGTTATAGGCATTCTCTACCGGGGCACTACAGAAAAAGGGAATAAAGGCCAATTTTAAGCGTTTTATTTTTTGCAAAAATTTTGTGAGCGCACAATTAATAAAAAATCTCTTCCGTATTTTCCCCGTACCCCTGGCTTCACTGGATAAATCGGGAATAATAATCAGAAAAAAGAAATTCAATAATAAAAATTTCTATGGTGTATCTGTATCGCCTGCTGGAAAGAAGACCCATTGATAGACCCATGAAAAAAGGCCGTGCCAATGTGAGTACAAGACAGACCATTTCTCATAGCTTCCGATAATCATGATTTATCGGAACTAATATTTAATTTGATTATCAATAACTATGAACAAATCTATCAAATAGAATGTATATTCGGTATGTTTATACATCATTCAGAAATAAATAACAGAAAAGAATATTGATTATTAGAAAATTTCTAATAAATCTGCTACCATTTTGGACTGCATAAACGGCAATTATAAAAAAAGAGTTAAGACCCGTACAGGGAATGACTTTCTATCTGTCCGCCCCCTATTCTGAATAAAGACGGGGCCATATTGAAGATGATAAACAATAGAAGATATGGTAAAATAACAATAGATAAAGAAGATGTTTTCAAGGACATTCAAACGGTTATAAATTGGATTCTTGAAGAAGAGTGATTATCATGCGAAGAAAGAAAGAAGAAGACCCCATGACTCATATTATAGATACTGAATGGGAAGAAAAATATTTACAAAGTCTAACCCCAAAAGAAAAATTCTGGTATCGTGTTAGTGCCATTATCATGTTTATTATTTGCGTTGGGTCTCCCATTTTCATTTTTGTATCATTTGGAATTGCTATCTACACCAATAAGCCATTTTTATGGTATTTGTTTCATTAATTAAATAGTCAAGTCTTAGGGCTTCACATTCTACCAATGAATGATGAAGCCTTTTTATTTTTTAAGAAGAAGAAAAACACAATCAAGATACCTTCAATATTTGAGATACGTACAGCGATTGAAAATAGAGAAATTGCCATGGTGTTGTATAAATCATTTATTGTTTCCCTGTCTAATTGGGACACTCCTAATGATGGGGATAGTAAGCAGTATTTCTAAAAGGAAAGAAGGATTGATAAATGATAATCATGTATGGTTTTACTGATTAAGAATAATAATAATCAATTGAATTATTGTTGTCTTTCCTCTCCCCTTGAGTAATGAAAAGATAAGCCCCTTAGCTTTCATATTGCCTTGGTCTGTCGTAGCTTTGGTCAAATGTGAATTAAAGGGCTTTCCTTTTGTTGCTTCAACGGGGTTAAAGTTAAGTTTAGGAAGGCTGGGAAGCTCGATAAAATCTAAGAAAATTGAAGATTGATACCCGATTACATATAGAAAAAAAGAAAGGATGATAAAGCATGTCGTATGATACGGATGAGTCCCGTATGAATGCATTTCACATAATGGGAAATATCTATATCGGCCAAAAGGTACCGCCAGCCCCAAAGAAAAAGAAAAGCGCTGAACAATGGACGGAAGAAGAAAAAGAACAACTGAAAGACGAAAGAAAGAAAAATCACGCCTTCACAAAGAAACGTAATAAACAGCTGTTAAAACAGACGGAAAAGGCAACCCCGGCTGATGATAACTGTTATGGTCTTATGCGCTTAAATCGGGGCATACAGACCCATTTAATTTATTTTTGCGGTATATCCCGTCTTGCTGTCAATCATGGGTGGCGTGTGAGTTATGGCGAATATTATATACGAATGAAGACGGAAGATTTAAAGGCGGAGCACTCCCGTATTTCTTCATGGTGTAAAAGAAATTTAAAAGGGTCTGTTACTGCCGTTTCTTTTGGCGTGGGTGTGAAAGGCTATGTGTATTTGTATTTCATTTCTACCGATGAAGACCCAATGAAAGTATTTGACAGGGCATTATCTTTCTTTAAATATTTGAGAAGTAAAGGCTATACCCCGATTATCGCAAGACCCTATGAAAAAGACCCGCTCCCCCTTATTCGTTGGAAGTACTGCAATGATAATATTTCAACTCTGCCGGAGCTGTTGCGTGGGGATTTATGGCCTGAAAGTTTCCGTGTCATGCGTGCCAGTTTTTCTCTCCCCTATTGTCATAAGACAATACGGACAAAAGAAGCGACAGACGCCATAGACGATATGGCGCATACACTGGATTTTACAACAATCCATATTGGCCCGAACGGGGATAAAGACCAATATCTAAATACGTATTCCGTCTATCTTTTCGGGAATGATGAATGGTTAGAATCAGAACAGGTAATAAATGAAAAGGAAGAAGACCCGGCATGGATAGAAGAAAATGACAATGATAATTCAGATTTTTAAAATAATTGAATAATCAGACCCTTTAAAAAATCGGCAGGGCTGTATATGATGAAAATATGTTCATTATTGAATCGTCATACACAGCCCCTTTTCTATACCCAAAAGGAGCAAATCATGATGAACGACACCAACAATAATATTATTGATTTTTTCGCTTATTCTTCCATGTATGGCCTTTCTGCTCACACTGTAAATAGTATGTATCATGCCTCGCAGAATGTCATACAGGAGCTTGAAGCGGGAGAACTTAGGAAAGGGGATGATGATTTAATTCCTGCTCTTCTGGACTGGCTGGATGATAAACTGGAATCTGGGAATATCAGACGCAACACCTATAACAAGTATTGCCATTATGTCGAAGATACCATAGCCCCCTATTTCAGCGAGAACAAAAGAGACGAAAAAGGCCGACTGAAAATCAAAAATATCAAGAAAAACGATGTGCAGAAGTTTATCAATTTCTGCAATACCACAAAGAAAATAGCGCCTAAAACGATTCGGGATATTATCGGGTCTGTTCTGAAGCCTTTTTACTATGACATGATGGATGATTACAACGCCGTTGAAAAGAATCCATGTGAACGTGTCAAAATGCCTAAAATCCGCACTATCAGCGATAAGAAGGCATACACAGAAGAAGAGCAAAAAAGACTGGCCCACGTCCTGCCCCGCACTCATTACCTGTATATCTCTATTCCCCTGCTTCTTTTAACTGGCATAAGACGCAGTGAGTTACTGGGTCTAACATGGGATGATGTGGATTTTGATAATCATACAATTCATATTCATCAGACCAACGTAGCTGTAGAAGGGGAAAAGACGGAAGTCAAAGAAGAGACGAAAACAGACGCAAGCAACCGCTATATTGCCATGAATCCAGACTTGGAAGAAAAGCTGTTATTTCATCGTAAGACGGTACAGCACGGCAAACGTAAATATGTTATCTCTCAATTGAGAAATAACAAGCCTGTAGACCCAAACAATTTTAGTCGGGCCTATCGGAAATGGTGTAAAAAGCAGGGGTTGAAGGTAGTCCCCACACTACGCGCCATACGTATATTACGAATCTAACGAATATGGGCATGAATCCGATTACACTCAAACAGCAGACCGGTCACACCGATACACGCATGATTGAGTATTACACGGATAACAGTAAAATTTCTGATTCCGTACGAAAAATGCAAAATGAATACGGGGAAATGATGAAAAATATTCTGGATTAAGACCCGCAGAAAATCCGCACTATAGGCAATGAAAAAAGGACATTCCGTAGAACGTCCTTCAATTGTAAACACCGCCATTATCTAGAAGTCTGAAAACACCGATAAAGACGGAGTTTAATTGTCATGGTGGGACTACTGTGGCTCGAACACAGGACCTCTTCGATGTGAGCGAAGCGCTCTAACCAACTGAGCTATAGCCCCTTACAACGACATTATTTTATCACTCTTCCGGAAGAAATTCAAGAGCTCCGTCTGTCCTCAGAAAAGAGACGGTTCCGTCCCATTTCCTTCATCGGCCTGTGACAGTCCGGCACGGCGGAGGAACTCCTCTTCTGACAGAATCGTGATCCCCTGGGCGCGGGCCTTTTCCAGCTTGCTTCCCGCATCCGCACCGGCGATGACAAGCGTGGTCGTCTTTGTCACTGAGGACTGCACTTCGCCGCCAAGCCGGCGGATGATATCACCGGCTTCTCTCCGTCCCATGGAGGTCAGCTTTCCCGTGAGCACGGCCTTTTCTCCCGCGAAAGCCGCCCCCTGGGTTTCTTCCCGCACTTCTTCCATCACGACGCCGGCCCGCTCCAGCTTCTGAATCAGTTCCATGGTGCGTTCATCATGGAAGTATTCATACACGCTCTGCGCAATCACTTTGCCAATGCCTTCCGTCTCCTGCAGCGAAGCCTCGTCTGCTGCCATGATGGCCTCCATGGTATGATACTTGGCCGTGAGCAGCTCCGCTCCCTTGGCCCCAAGAAAACGAATACCCAGAGCAAACAGCAGCTTTGCCAGACCGCGTCCCTTGCTGTCTGCGGCTGCGGCCACAAGATTGGCCGCCCGCTTTTCTCCCATACGTTCGATCTGCTGAAGCTCTCCTGCATCCAGTGTATAGAAATCTGCAGGGTCCTTCACCAGATCATAGGCCAGCAGGCTGTCCACAACAGAAGGCCCGAGTCCTTCGATATCCATGGCATCACGGGACGCAAAATGGATAAGTTTCTCCCGGACTACGCCGCCGCACTGCGGATTCATGCAGCGATAGGCCGCTTCCCCTTCCACACGGGCTACGCGGCCGCCGCAGACCGGACAGGTCTCCGGCATCTGAAATTCCTCTTCCCTGCCGGTCCGTTTTTCCTTCAGGACTGCCGCCACCTCGGGAATGATTTCCCCTGCCTTGTAGATCCGTACATAATCGCCTTCCCGGATATCCTTCTCCCGGATGAAATCCAGATTGTGCAGGGTCGCCCGCTTCACAGTCGTCCCCGCCAGACGGACCGGCGTCAGATCCGCCGACGGCGTCAATACCCCGGTGCGTCCCATGGTGACGATGATCCGTTCCACCTGCGTCACCGCTTCCTCCGGCGGATATTTGTAGGCCGTCGCCCATTTCGGGTCCTTCACCGTCGCGCCCAGTGCTTCCTGCTGGCGGAAATCATTGACCTTGATGACCATGCCGTCCGTATCGTAGGACAGCTCCCGCCGTTTTTCCTCCCATTCATTCACGCCGTCGATAACGCCTTCGATGGTATCCCATTTCCGGTAATGGGGATTCACCCGGAAATGGAAGGCCTCCAGCTGATGAAGCAGCTCTTCCTGTGTATGCACAGCAAGACCTTCCGTTTCCCCGATGGCATAGGCGAAAAAGTCCAGGCTGCGGGCTGCGGTGACATGGGGATCCAGCTGCCGGAGCGAACCGGCCGCTGCATTCCGGCAGTTGGCAAAGGGCATAATGCCGGCTTCATCCCGTTCCTCATTCAGACGAACGAAGCTCGTTCTCGGCATATAAACTTCACCGCGGATTTCCATATAGGGCGGCGCATTTTCAATATAGAGCGGAATGGTGCGGATGGTTTTCACATTGGCGGTCACATCCTCGCCCACACGGCCGTCGCCCCGGGTCAGCCCCTGTACGAGCGGCCGTTTTCATAGACCAGATTCATGGACAGCCCGTCGATCTTGAGCTCCGTAATGTATTCCACCGCCTCAGTGCCGAGACTGGCCTTGACCTTCCGGTCAAATTCCCGCAGCTCCTCTGCATTGAATACATTGGTCAGGCTGAGCATGGGTTTCCCGAAACGCACCTTGCGGAAATCATCGCTGGCCTTTCCTCCCACGCGCTGCGTCGGGGAATCAGGCGTGACGATTTCCGGATGCTCTGTTTCCAGCGTGACCAGCTCCCGGTACATCCGGTCAAATTCATAATCCGTGATCTCCGGACGGTCAAGCACATAATAAAGATAGCTGTGATGGCGGATCTCCTTCCGGAGCGCCTCCGCCTTCTGTATGATTTCTTCTGAAGCCATGATATTCCTTTCTGTATCCGACCGGCGCATGGATGCGCCTGTATTTTCTATTGTAACACGACTCCTGCCATGCTTCCCTCATTCTGTTGAGGCCATTCCCGCTGCCTGCTATAATGCATAAAGAAACACATGTTCGTTGTCAGGGAGGAAACTATCATGGCTGATCTTCTGGAAGGTCTGAATGAAGCACAGCGGGAGGCCGTCACATCCACGGAAGGGTTTATCCGCGTCATCGCCGGCGCCGGTTCCGGCAAAACGCGGGCCCTGTCGAGACGATTTGCCTTTCTCGTCAATGAGCTGGGCATCCTTCCGGGCAATATTCTCTGCGTCACCTTTACCAACAAATCAGCCGAGGAAATGCGGCAGCGCATCCGCCGGCTCACCGGGGACAACGGTACCGGCTATATCAAAACCTTTCACGGCTTCTGCGTATCCGTGCTGCAGGAGGACAGCCATGCCGTACAGTACCCTGCGCGGTTTCTCGTGCTGGACAACAGCGATATCGACGCCATGCTTCAGATCATCTACGAGGAGCGGAATCTCACCCTGCGGGATATGACCTTCGCAAAGGCCAGAGACATGATCGAAATCAGAAAGCTGTTCCGCGAACCGGATTATACGGCAGATATGATCGCCCTGCCGCTGGAAGCACTGAAGGAAAAATATGAACAGGCCCGCATGCCGGAGGATATCATTTTCTACGGTTACCTGTATCAGGAAAAGAAATGCTTCGGTCTGGATTACAATGACCTCATCAAATTCACCCTGCACATCTTCCGGGAACATGAGGATATCCGGCTGAAATGGCAGCAGCGGCTGGAATATATCATGATCGATGAATTTCAGGACATCGACGGCCTCCAGTATGAGCTGATGGAGGTGCTCTGCGGCTATCACAAAAATCTGTTTGTCGTAGGCGATCCCGACCAGACCATTTATACCTGGCGCGGCGCCAATGTGCGATACCTGCTCGCCTTTGCCCGGCAGTTTCCCGGAACAAAGACCATCATGATGACCGACAATTACCGTTCTTCCCCGGAAATCCTCCGCGCAGCCAATGCGCTGATCCGACACAATAAAAACCGCATAGACAAGGAACTCCGTCCCATGCGTCCCGCTGCCTCTCCTGTCATCTGCCATCTGGCTGACGCCCCGGACGAGGAAGCCCGGTGGATCGCCGCACAGATTGCCCGGCTCCATGCAGAGGGGCTCCCGTACCGGGATATGACCATTCTTTACCGCGCCCATTATGTGACAAGAGCCGTGGAAACCGCTCTGATGGAGGCCAAAATTCCTTACGTGATCTACAGCGGCGTCCAGTTTTATCAGCGGGAGGAAATCAAGGATGCTCTCTCCTATCTCCGGATGATCGCCTATCAGGATGATCTGTCGTTCCGGCGCATCATCAACAAACCGAAACGCAGTCTCGGCAAACGGCGCATGGCCTATCTGGAGGAATATGCCGGCCATCAGGGCTGCTCTCTCTGTCAGGCCCTGAAGGATTGTCTGGAGGAACCGCTGTTCCGCGGGACCGGTGCCGGGCGTTTTCTGAAGCTGCTTGATGCCTTTTCTCCCTCTGCCTGCGAGGGGCGGGCGGTTTCCGATATTCTGGCTGCCGTTCTCAACCAGAGCGGCTATGAAAAAATGCTCCGCACGGAAGGCAGCCAGGAACGGCTGGACAATCTGGCGGAGCTGAAACAGTCCATTTATGATTATGAAACCACCTGCGGGGAAGAGCTGACACTGACGGACTATCTGTCCCATGCGGCGCTTCTCACCAATGCCGATGCAGGCGCGCCCGGAGACCGGGTGAAACTGATGACGGTCCATGCTGCCAAAGGGCTGGAATTTCCGGCAGTATTCCTCTGCGGCATGAATGAAGGGATTTTTCCGTCCCGGAAGGTCCTGACCCCGGCCGCCATGGAAGAGGAACGGC
>ERZ779673.372-NODE-372-length-21188-cov-2.185539_pt1 | contig 21188 bp, 14 predicted proteins | sample MGYA00511956_ERZ779673 | MGnify/ENA primary metagenome ERZ779673 (study PRJEB29588, sample SAMEA2152065) | human gut metagenome | biome: human gut; feature: human-associated habitat; material: faeces | place: Denmark | collected 2008/2010 ... | reverse complement strand
GCCATGGTCACCCGGCCTGACTTAGTGCTGGCCGACGAGCCTACCGGCGCGCTGGACACGGAGACGGGACGGAAAGCACGCACCCTTGGCTGGCCCGTAGTGCAGAGCTACGGCATGACGGAAGCCGGCTCCCAATTAGCCACGGCCCTTCCCGGAGATTCCTTCCATACGGACCACCTTTCCCTTCTGCCCCATTGGGAAGCTCAGACGGACAAAGGCGGCCTCCTGCGCTTCCAGGGGAAAGGCAAATTGTTCGGCCGCCTGCTGACGCAGTCTCATGGAGGGTTCCTTCTGGAAAGAGTCGCTCCGCAGGAGTGGTGGAGCACCCGCGACCTGGTGCGCCTGGAAGGGCGTTTGCTGACCTTTCTGCGCCGGGCGGACAGACTTGTCAAAGTCCTGGGGGAACTGGTGGATCCGGATGCCGTTCAGGACGTTTTACGCCGCAGCGTCCCGGAGGCTGTCGTGGAGGCAGTTCCACATCCGCGCGCCGGAATGGAACTGGTCGCCTGCGGCCCTTCCGCTGCCCCCCTGAAGCAGGCCTGCCGCGAGTGGAATGCGTCGGCCCCAGGCCCCCAGCGCATCCGCGCCGTCATGGAAACGCCCATCCCCCTCACGGTCATGGGAAAGCTGGACAGAAACCGGCTGCGCTCCCAGTTGAGCGATCATCCGGAAAAGTTGAAGGGAATTTACTAAAAGGTAATCTTCCGGGGATATTCATCAAAAGAATCCGGACCTGATGGAATGAAGAAATACGGCGGGGTTGAAATCCCCAATCCCTTGCCCACTTCATTCATCCCGTCTCCCAGGAAGCCATTTTCCTCTGCCTTGCGGGCTTCCGCACGCGTCTTCGGAACCACCCGGTCCCACTCCATTTTTTTTCTTTAAAAAAAGAACGTGACATGACCAATAATTAAACATTCAGACACGTGAAAAACGCTTGTAGGGCAGAGGTTTTTCTTGCTAGAAAAGAGTTGACCCATGCGAGCCCGTCTTTTGCTTATTCCCTTTATTTTTTCCGTTCCGGCTTATGGCCAGGACATTTCGTCCGACGCAGCGGCAAATCCTCCCGGGCAGGTGAAATACGCTCCGGTCCGGGACCTCTCCCAACTGCCTATGGACGGCGGCTGGACGTACGGGGAAGTGCTGGACAAAGCCGCGGCTGGAGACTTCCGGGCCAATATGCTGGCCGGGGAATACTGGATGGGGCTTTATTACCTGAACCGTGGAGACCTGCCGCTGGCCTGCCTGGAACATATGCAGCATTTTTTCCGTGATGCGGCCACGGCATCCGGCCATCCGGCACCCAAGCTCATGATGACGGATCCTTACGGGATTTTCGGGATTTTCAAGGCGCAACCCATGCAACCGGAACATGCGGAATGGCTGGCTGCCTGCCGCAAGCTTGCGGAAAAGGGAGACATGGATGCCGTTACGGCCCTGTACACCGTCACGGATCTTCCGGAAGCCGAGTTGAGACGCTACCTGGCCCCCCTGGAAAAGAAGGCCGCTTCCGGCGACCAGGATGCGCTGGCCCAGCTCGCTTTCATCAAAGTGGATTGGCTGAAGGAAAATCCCGCCAACGTTATCGAGACCCTGAAGCAATACCGGAAAAACGCCAAACCGGTTCTTCTGGCGCGGATAGGGGAACTGGCCCTTGCCTTGGACGGCAAGGACGGCAGGGGATGGAGGGATACGGCCATTCAATCCCTTTCCCGGGCTGCGGAAAAGGGGCACGCGGGGGCCATGCGGCTTCTGGCGGAATTGACGAAGGGGGCCGCACCGGCACAGGCCGGAAAGCTTTTGGCGGAACTGCGCTCCAGAGGGGATCTGGAAACTCTGCTGGCGGACCTCTCCGCCGGCATGAAGGAAAAAACAGGGGGAGGGAAAAGCTCCCTCCTCCAGCCGTTGTTCGAGCAGGCCAGGAAACTGGGCAGCAATAACGCCTGTGCCTGGTACGCCCAGTTAATTTCCGAAGCGCAGCCCCCGCAGGAACAGGAGCTGCGCAAGGCGGCCCTTGATCTGCTGTCCCTTCATGACGAACGGGGCATGCCATACCTGAAGGAACCTCTTTCCTTCCCCCAGAAAAAACTCAACCAGCTTCCCCCCTACGCCAAGACACATAAGGAGCTTGAGCTGGCCTCTCAGCTTGGGGACACAGATTCCAGCGTACAGTTGGGCGAGCTGTGGAAGGAGGAACTGGCCAATACACTGGATTCCGTAGGGAAGGCCCATGAAGCGCGGGAAAATATGCGCGTATGGTACAGGCAGGCGGCGGAGGAAGGCCACCCCCTGGCCAGGCTGCGCCTGGCCCAAATGGAAAACCCGGACTTAATGGACAAACCGTCCGCAGAACCTGCCAGAACGCTGCTGAACGATTGCCTGGCAAAAGCCGCCGCAGGAGATTTCATCACGCTGAAAGGCATTTCCGAATACGTCACGCCGGAACAATGGGAACAGCTGACCGCCACCCTCCGTAAAAAAGCTCAGGGGGGGAACGCCCGCAGCCAGGCGGATCTGGCATACCTGATGTTATTCAGTTACAGGAGCGAAGAATCCGGCTACCCGGAAGCCCTGGCCTGGGCTCGGCTTTCCGCCGGACAGGGAGATCCCTGCGGCATGTACGTGCTCGGCCGCGCCCTCATTTATGAATTCGGCCTGGAAAAACGCATGGCCGAGGGGGATTCCTGGATGTTCCGGGGAGCCTTGAAAGGACATGTGGACGCGGCGGACATGTGGAGTTCCAACAATGAGAACCTGCAGCCTTACAGCGCCATGATGCACGGTCTGGCGGCACGGGGACATATCCCCTCCCTGCTTTTCCTGGCCAACCAGGCGGCCTATCCCCAGAATACGGGGGAAGCAGCGGCCCTGGACAACGGATTCACTTCCGCCTGCCAGCAGGTCAAGCTAACCCTGAACGGAGAGGACGCCAACACTCCGCCGTGGCTCCGGAAACCGGAACAGAAGGGTAAGGGGGAAGATATTCCGGCGGATGCCGGAACCGTTCCTCCCTGGATGACCCCGTCCGGCAGGGAACGCCAGGCCCCGGCCCCGAAAACCATCAATCCGGAAGCCGTGAAGTTCTGGGAACAGGCTGTGGAACTCGGCAGCCTGACGGCACTGGACGAGCTGGCCAATTATTATGAAACCGTGGCAGGGAATGTGCAGGAGCCTGCGGAACGGCAGCAGCTTCTGGCCTCTGCCATGACGGCAGCCACCGCCCTGGTGAAAAAGGAGGACGTACGCGGTTTCAAGAGGCTGGCCCGCTATTACGAGCAGGGCATCGGCGTGCAGCCGAACAGGGAACTGTACAAGGATTATGTACTGAAAGCCGCGGAAACCAGGGATCCGGAAGCTCTGGTGGAGAAGGCGCGCCTGCTCATCAAGGGAGAGGATCTGGAGCCGGACCCGAAAATGGCGCTGGATATTCTGACCGATCTGGAAGAGAACCAGACGCATGCGGTACCCGGCATGCATTTCCTGCTCGGCTACTTGCATGAAGAAGGCCTCGGCACCCCACAGGATATGGCCCTGGCCTATCAGTTTTACATCAAGGGGGCGGAACAGGACGACGCCAAGTGCATGAACAACCTGGGTTCCATGTATGAACGCGGAACTGGCGTAGCCAAGAACCTGGCCGAAGCCCAAAAGTGGTATGAACGGGCGGCGGAGCTGGGGAATGAAGACGCTCTTGCCAATGTGGAACGGGTAAGGGAAAAACTCAACACGAAGAAGAAATAGGCTCCTTTCCCGTTCCGGAAATGCCACGGAATGGCGGTGGAACACAAATTTTAGCGCAGGTTTCTGCAGACGGCAGAAAATAATGCGTGCGAAGCGGACGCGATTTTTTAAAGCGCCCCTGCCTGTTTCAAAGGAAGCAATGCTTTTGTAATTCGAGTATCTTGTACAAACAGCCGCCCGTCCGGTTGCGGTATGGGCACGCGGCGCTCCCCAGCCGGTCATGCCCCGCCGGATCGTATAGATTTCTCAAAAAACGGAAGCAGGAACGGAATTTTTTTCAGAAAGGACGTACCTAAGTTATTCCCGAGTCACTTTCAACCGCAGAAACCGGCGTTCCATCCCGCTTTCCCGTACGGGTTCCGCATCCCAAAATTCGGCAGCCGTCTTTCCGGCGGTTTCCACTTCTCCCAGGGAAATCCAGTCGACCAGGTCCGTGGAGGCTTCCACTTCATGCTTCACATCCGTTGCCTGCGGATTTACAGGCCAGCGCAGCACCAGATGCATGCATCCGTCCTCCCCCTCTTCCAGCGTTACTTTCGTAACGCTCCCGCAGGGTTTCAACGGATCCTGTCCTGTGGCGTATTTCATCAGGTTGGGGATACCGTCCCCGGCAGGAACGGCATCCGCAGCCGTCCGGTCCGCGGCAGCATCCGGAGGGAAGGAGTCCTGCACCCACTTGTCGTAGCCCGTCAATTCGGCGCCATCCTGCGTTATGATGACAGAGCATTCCTGTTTGTCGGAAGAACGGAAGATTACCGTCCCGAACCGTCCGTCAGCGGATTTGTTTTCCGCCGCCGTCAAAATGACTGTAGTCCGGCCGATTCCCGAAACGGCGGAGGCGGAAATCCAGTCCGGACAATCTGCGACCACCCAGCCCAGAGCCTTCTCTTCCGACTGCACTTCCACCGCCACGGCACCGCCCCCGGCCGGGACGGTTTCCCCCGCAGAAGAAAGGGCAAAGGGGGCCGGAGTATCCGGATAAGCGGTGGAGGAAACATAACGGTTGGCGGCCCGAAGCAGGCAGCATTCGTCAAAGTAGTTGTTCTTCCCAGAGGAATCCGCCACATCCATTCCCAAATCCCAGTACATGAACCCAGCCACTTTCTGTTCACTGATGTAGCGGGCCTTTTTCCTGACCGTATCCACACCATTGAAGTGCAGCGTCTTAACCTTGCCTCCGCCATAATTGAAGCTGGCGGAATCCAGAGAAGGATCCTCCCGAACTCCGGCGCAGGCTGAGACAATGTCCCGGTAAGCCCGAATATCGGCGCCCTGCCCCGCGCCCGGAGTCCCCTGGAACGGAGCGCTGAGCATGATCTTGGAGTCCGGATAGCCCCATGAACGGTATGTTCTGCATGCGGAAACCATGCTGCTATATCCGTTTACATCAATCTGGGGGCCATAATTCTGGAACGTGAAATAATCCACATAACGCATGCAGGCCGCCGGGAATTTGTAATAGTAGGTATGCAGGGAAATGGTAAAAAACATATCCGGGGAAGCCGCCCGGATTGCCCTGGCCAATTCTCCGTAATTATTCCAGGCGGCCGTATCGTTCTGGTCAATCCATTCGAAGTCCAGATCCAGTCCGTCCAATTGATGCTTGCGTACCACTTCCGCCACATTTTCGGCAAAAGCCTCACGGGCATTTGCATCAGACAGCATGGCGGACCAGTTCCCGCCGGAGACACCCAGCCGTATCCGCATTCCGGAAACGCCTTCAGTCAGCCTGCGGAGGATACGGACATGTTCCACCCAGGAAGCTGTATCATGGCCAAATTGGTCACTTGTCCCCCAGCGGCCCACCAACAACCTGTCTCCCCAGCTGTGCTGGACAGCCGCCCCCAGGCGGGCCGCCGCACGGGCCTCATGCCACACGCGCATTTCCTCAATTCTGCCATCCAAATTCCTTCCTATGACGGCATTGGCAGTTCCCTCCATTTCCCCCGCATCCGCGGCGGCCGTGCTTACGGCCTCCCCGTCCACATAAAAGGACGCCGTATCCGCAGAAGAATTCCTGACGAAGGCCAGCCAGAAATACCTGCCGGCTTCCACAGGCGGCAAATCCGCCTCCCAGGCTTTATCCGGGCCTGCCTGGGTACGGACCCTGTAATGGTCTTCCTTCCATTCCAGCCTCATGGAAACGTTATCATTTTCAAACAGCACCGCCTCCTGTCCGTCTCCGTCCAAAGCCATGCGGACTTCCACGGTAAACGCTCCGGAACTGCCGCCGCCCAGCAAACCTCCGCCCACGTTCATGTAAGCCCCTTCCCCGGAGAAGTCCAGGACATTGGAACATTCCCCGTCAGACGGCAGCAGAACCACACCAGAGCTTTCCGTCACGTCATTGTCCGGATATTGAAAATTGAGAGAACCGTCCGCGGCCGGCGTAACGGAATTGATGTAGATCAAATCGGAATTATTGATGAGATGGGCGCGCGCCGGCCAGTCATAAATAACATGCACATTCCTCACATACGCCGTCACCAGCATGTAACGGAACGTTTCATTATCCGTGACAATGGAAAATTCAGTCCCTTCAGGGGCAACCGCCTGGTAAGGGCGCACAAAGGCGCTCCCTGTCTTTTCCGCAAATTCCGTCCACTTGGCATCACGGAAATCCCCATCCAGACGCCAGCAGCCCACCAGCCTCCCATACCTGGGATGGGACAGGGGCAACGGTCCGTTCAAGAAAAAGTCGTCTTCCTCCCCGCCCAGAGCCGCATTCCAGAAACGCAGTTCATCCAGAGCACCCTTGAACCCCGCCTCCAGCACAATCCCTTTCCAGCCTGATTTCATGGCCTGCAGGTAAGGCGACCGCGGCGAGGAAACGGCCAGGCCTCCGTCCACATACAGACTGATAACCTCCTCCCCGACGGAGACGGCTACATGGTGCCATTCCCCCGCAGCCAATTCCTTCCCGGCAGCTTTCACGGAAGCGACGGAATCCCCATCCGGAACAGACAGAGCCAGACAACCGTGTTCCAGGGAAACAGACGCATTTCCCAAAGAAATGATTTTTCCCGTGACGGCATCATCATTGGGCCTGACCCAGAATTCACAGGTTAACTGGCCTTCAGCCGCCCATGTGGAAGAAGGAACGGGGAGCGCAAGAGAAGAAGGAAGAAAAATGAGCGCCTTATTGTGCAAGACGCTGACAGGCCGGGGATCCGGAACTTCCGGAGCCGGGGAATCGTCCGTACTGACGGTAACGGCATTCAGTTCCATGCGGCCGGAAGCGCTGCTGTCCGCCTCCTTGGTCACATCAAACACCAGCCTGCCCTGTTCATCCGCACAGGCCCTCCACTCCACAGCCAGATAAGCGTCCTGTTCCGATGAATTGGAAAGACCGGAAAATTGATTCCCGGAAAGGCTCCCCATGGAACTTTGAAGCCCCCGCACATCCACCAGAGTTCCGCTGACCAGCGTCATGGATTCATAAGCAGGCGCATTGTGCCCGCAAAAGAAAGATACCGTATATTCCTTGCCCGCCTGGAATCCGGAGAAGGAAAGCCTGGCCGCGGCGGAGGCGGACGGCATCCCGTTGGCGCTCAGACGCATGCTGGTATTGAAAGCTTCGCAGCCATTGGGGAATTCAAAAGAAGAAGGCGCGTCAGCGTTCGTACCGTTGTGCCTGTGCTTCCCCCCTTCATACCAGGTATACCGGGTATTGGGTTCCGCCAGCGTATAAGAACCTCCAGAACTGCATCTGGCGGAGACGGTCAGGGAAACCAGCCTTCCGAACAGGCTTCCCACTGCCACGGACGACGAAGAAGAAGCCGTACCATTCCTGATTAACGGAACGGCAACAAATGTATTGGCGCCTCCCGATGCCGTTGCTGGCATGGTTACATTGGTCCATCCCTCCTGCGCCGTTCCGGAACCATTACCCAGGTCTATGCCGAAGCCGGACGTCTCCGTCGCCTGCAGGACACAGACGCCTCCCGCAAAAAACGCTGTCAGCAAATGGGCTGCCCTCTTGAAAAACACCTTAACCATAAATACCGTCCGCCATTTTATCCGTCCCTGTCCATCAAACCAGAAAAAACTGCGTGGAAAACGGATAAAAAAGAGGGGATGAACCATCCCCTCTTCGCACAAAACCGGCTTGGACACAGCCTGTCCGGTCAATCACCTGTATGACCGTCATCAGTTTCTGCGGCGGCGCAGAAGAAGGGCGCCCAGGCCAAGAAGTCCCAGAGAGGCCGTAGCCGGTTCCGGTACTGCTTCCCCGGAAATAAGAATGTTGCTGATCTCACACCCCATGCCGCCGGCATTGGCCACACGGGTATTATTGAATATCAAGCCAAAAGAAGAATAATCCGTATCAGGGTCCAACTGCAGGTCGAAAGAGACATCAACAGGCTCATTCTGGGTAAGAGAAGCTTTGGCATTTTGCAAAGACCATGTTCCTATGACCGTGGATGTTCCCTCGGCCGTGAATCCATACACATTGCAGGTATAATCGCAGTTGAAATTGGCGGCTCCCCAAGCAGAGGTGTAAGTAATCGTAAAAGACATCTTGGCAGACTCCACTCCTGAAGGCATGTCAAATTTGAGACCGGCAAAATTTCCCTTGCCGACATCGGCTACTCCGCCGAGTTGAAGACCAAGGGAACCATCGTTTAACGACACCTGGCCCGACAAAGCGCTTTTCGTTATAGTTCCATGCCAGACATCGGTTTCATAACCAAAGATATCCTGGGGTGTTATTCCGTCAAGGGATACGGTGTTCTGAGCCCCGCCCCCGGTTGGAGAAAGCTCCAAAGAAAATGAGGCAGCATTTGATAGAGAAGACAATGCCAAGGCGGCTAAAAGACAAAGTGTTTTTCTCATGACAAAAAAATCCGTACCGGATTTAGAATCCGCATTGCGAATGCAAAGGATGAAAAATTTTCGGTACAAAAAATAATCCGGTCATTGGCATTTCAGTTCATCATGTATGTAATGCGTTAATAATTAATCTAAAAATTATTTTTATGGAGAGAAGAGCCGTTTTTCTTCCATTCTGTGTTTCCATAATGGGCGAAGGGGACAATTCGTTTTCTTTCCCGTTCGGAACTGGAGGAAAAAACATGGTAACAGATTCATTTATCTGCATTTTTGATTCTTTTATGTTGACACCGGATTCTAAATCCGCCTAAAAAAAGGATAGTATTTTATATACAAAAAGGCGCAGGCATTTTGGACGCCTGCGCCTTTTCCTTTCCCTCAAGGAGGAAAACCGCATCAATAATTCAGGATGCCTTCCGCGACCTTGCGTTCGAAGTCAGCAACATCCACCACCTGCCCGCTCAGCCGGGCGTGTTCCGTGGCAAAGGCCATCACATGGGAATGGGCGGATTCCTCAATGGAAGTGGTCATATCCTCCGGAGAGGGCACCGTCAGCATGTCATCATACAGAGCCTCAATCAATCCCCAGTCGCCGCCGCCGTGCCCCTGGTAGCCTCCGGCCAGTTCCTCCAGCTCCACCACACGGGTTTTTCCGCCAAAGTGGGGCGTCACGGTTATTTCACCGGGGCCGTTTTCCTTGTAGAAGACTCCGGCGCGGATTTTGCCTTTGGTGCCATACACTTCAATGTGGCGCCCCTGTTCGAAAGCCGTCATCGTGAACGTGCCCGTCAAGCCTCCCTCAAAGCGCATGATGGAAACCTGATGGTCCGGCTGGTCATTGTCGCACTGGAGGTAGTCCCTGCCCCACGGGGAGGTTTTCAGCCATTCGCAGATTTCCTCCGCGGTAGCTTCCTGCGCCCGGTCATACACCATGCCCAGCCAGCGTTTGCATTCGTCGTCCGTGGCGTATTTGCGGGCGTCCCAGGGGTCTTCCCCCACCGGGGTGGTCCACTCCGTGCAGCGTTCCGGCCGGGGTGAGGAGAGCGTCTTTTTCGTAAAGAAGGTAAGCTCCCCGAAACTGGCGACGGAGAGGCATTTACGCCGGCCCATGAGCCAGTAAAGGATGTCCATGTCATGGCAGCATTTGGCTACGATCATGGGAGTGGAGGTCTTGCTGTTGCCCCAGTGTCCGCGCACGAAGGAGTGGGCGAAGTGCCACGCCCCCACGCCTTCATTGGCGTTGAAGGTGATGACGTCCCCGATTTCCCCACTGTCGATGATTTTTTTCAGGGTCCGGTAAAACTGGGTGTAGCGCAGCACGTGGCACACGGCCACGCGGCGCTTCAGCGCACGGGCCATATCCCTAAGTTCCAGCGCTTCTTTCAGCGTCTTGGCAATGGGTTTTTCCAGCAGGACATGATAGCCCAGCTCCATGGCCTTCCTGCATGGAGCGTAATGGTAGTCGTCCTGTGTGCCGATGATGGCCACGTCCGCCAGGCGCGGCTCCGCCAGCAGGGAGGCGGCATCCTTGAACAGGCGGACGGAATCCCGTTCCTCCTCCGGGGCAAAGTCGCGAACGGCTTCCGTGCGCTGTTTGACGGGATCCGCCGCGGCGGCAATGCGGTAGCGGTTTTTTTGTTCCATGGCCAGCTTCATGTAAGTGCGCGTACGGGAACCGCAACCGACGCCGGCGAGAGAGAGTCTCTTTTGTTCAGACATAAGGATTGTTCAGATAATGTGGGTAAAGAGGTTAAAGAACGCCGGATTTGACCAGCAGCGCTTCCGCGTCCGGATCACGGCCCATGAAGTCGCGGTAGAGTTCCGCGGCGGGCTTGCTGTTGCCCTTGCTGAGGATGCAGCGGCGGAAATCGCGCCCGGTTTGCGGGTTCAGCACTCCTTCCTTCAGGAAGCGGCTGAAAGCGTCCGCTTCCAGCACCTCCGCCCATTTGTAGGAGTAGTAGCCGGAGGCATAGCCCGTGGGATCCGCGAAGATGTGCGTCAGGCGGCGCGCCACGGAAGGGCCGCGGTCCGTCATCGGCACCCGGTAGTCCGCCAGGATGCGTTCATCCGTTTCTTCCAGCGGAACGCCCTTGTACTGCGGCCAGTTGACGTGAAGCTCCAAATCCAGCTTGCCGAAGCAGAGCTGGCGCATGAAATCCGTGCCGCTCATATAATTGCGGGCGGAGCGCATTTTGGAGAACAGTTCGTCCGGTATTTTTTCACCCGTTTCATAGTGGGCGGCGAAGAGGTCCACGGATTCCCTCTCCCAACACCAGTTTTCATTAATCTGGGAGGGAAGTTCCACAAAATCCCAGGCCACGTTGGTTCCCGCCAGGGACTTCACTTCCACGTCGGAAAGGAGCTGGTGCAGCAGATGGCCGAATTCATGGAAAATGGTCTCCACCTCCCGGTGGGACAGCAGCGCGGGCTTGTCCCCCACGGGCTTGGTCATGTTTCCGACCATGAGACCCAGATGGGGCGCGCGGGGTTTGCCGCCGTGCGGCGGTTCCCCTACGCTCAGGCAGTTCATCCATGCCCCGGCGCGCTTGGAGTCCCGCGGATGCCAGTCCGCGTAAAAGGAACCCAGGTGCTCCCCGCTTTCCGCATCATGCAATTCATAGAACAGGACGTCCGGATGCCATACCTCCACCGCGCCTTCCGGCGCTTCCCCGGATTCACCGGGTTTGAACGCCACCGTAGGGCGCGGCGTCACCGTAATGCCGTACAGGCCGGAGTAGATGGAAAAGAGTCCTTCCATGACTTTTTCCACGGAGTAATACGGGCGCAGGTCTTCCTCGTCAAAAGCGTACAGTTCGCGGCGGCGTTTTTCAGACCAGTAGCCGGTTTCCCACGGGGAAAGTTTTTCCACGGGTTTTCCGGTTTTTTCCTCCTTGTATCTGCGGACGGCTTCCATGTCCTTCAGGAAAGAGGGCTTTACCTTGTCATGCAGGTCATTGATGAATTTCAGGGCGTTGGCCCCGCTCCCGGCCATGCGGCGGGAGGTGGCGTAATCCGCAAAGCAGCCCTACCCCCGCAAATGGGCTTTCCTGTCCCTCAGTTCCAGGATTTCAGCGATGAGGGCTTCATTATCGTATTCCCCCCCTTTTCCGATGGAACAGGAGCCCTCCCACATGCGGCGGCGCAGACTGTCCGAGTCCGCAAACTGCATGACAGGCTGGAGGGAGGTGAATTTCTGGGTGAAGCGCCAGCGGGGCTCTTCTTCCGTGCCGTAGCCGTTGGCCAGGGCGTCCAGGCGGGCGGCCTCCTTCACGGAATCCGGCAGCCCGGAGAGTTCCGCCTCATCTTCCACAATGAGTTCCCAGGCGTTGGTGGAGTCCAGCACGTTTTCCGCGAATTTCTTGGTCTTCAGGGAGAGCTGGGCTTCTATTTCCGCGTATTCCGGCTTCACGTCGTCCGGCAGGTCCGCCCCGCTCTCACGGAAGTCTGCCAGCGTTTCCTGGATGAAACGCTGCCTGACGGGGGAAAGGTCTTCCACCCAGTCACAGGAGGCCGCGGCTTTCAGCACCGTCCACAGGCGCGGGTTCAGAGGCACGGAGGAGGAGAAGGTCACCACTTCCGGCAGCATTTCCCCGATGGCCTCCCGCTGGGCGGGTTCGTCATTGACGGAGTCCAGGTGCATGATGCGGCCCCAGCCCAGGTGCAGGTCCTCGGAAGCCTTTTCCAGAGCGCCGAAGGTGCTTTCATAAGTCAGGGAATCCAGCGGCTGGTCGCAGATGGCCCGGATATTCTCTTTGGCTCGGGAGATGGCTTCCGTGATGTCCGGCTTGATGGCCTCCGGCGTAAGCCGGGACCAGGAAACCAGAAAAGCGGGGTCTAGATAGGGATGGTTCATATTGCTTGATGTATGATGTTATTGAAAATGAAAACGGCCGCGTTCCGGCATTTGCCGCAACAGCCATGAAAAAATAAAACTTACCATGTTTCAGAGACATCCGGCGGAACGGCCGCGGCCTGCTGGGCATCTTGATGAATGCGGCGGGGACGGAATCCGCCCTTCCGGGCACGGCTTCACGCCCCTTTTTTATCACCGCAGGCTTATTTTTCAAGATGAACAAGCTTCCTGCCCCGGGATTGGACGTCATGTTCCAGCGCGATGCGGGGAAATGCCGTTTCCAGTCCAAAACCGGGCGCCAGAACCGCTTCCACCGCTTCCACCGCTTCCACCGCTTATTCCGAATTATTTTCCGGAAGAACGGGCCTTGTCCAGGGTCTCCAGCACTCCGGCATGGTTCGGGAAGCGTTTCAGCGCCTGTTCGCACATATCCGCGCATTCCCGGAATTTCCCGGCTTTCAGGTAGGCGCGGGCCAGAACCCATTCCGCGGGGTATGGCATTACGGGAGGCAGGAGCAGGGAGGAAAAACGCTGGCTCCGTATGGCCTCGGACATCCAGACATTGGCGGAATCCGGAAACATGAGGGAGCGGATTTCAGAAGAATACAGGCTGCCCGTCTGGAGGCAGCGCGCCCAGTAGGAAACGCTCATCTGCCTCCGGGCGGCGTCCGCGCCGTCCATCAGCAGCCGCAGAATGCCGGACATCTTGTCAAAGGCGGACGCCACGGCATCCGTTCTGCCCTGCCTTGCGGCGTAACATGCGCCCATGTATTGGGTGGCCACGGCGGTCATGCCGTTGCTCAAATCCGGAAATCCCTTGGGAAGAGGCCCCGGAAAAGCCTTGAGCACAAGGGCCTGCCGGGGAATGACAGGCCGGGCCAGCATCAGGCGCGCAGGCAGCGTCCTGGCCTCCCATAGCTGAAGCAGGGTTCCGGGAGCCAGCGGATGCTTTTTGTCCAAGGGAACGGAAGCGGCTCTGGAGGCAATGGCCTCCGCCTTTTTGTAATGGCCGGCGCAGAATTCGGAAACGGCACGGTAAAGGATGGAGCGGAAGTAGGCGTCATCCAGCGCGGGAGGCACGTTTTCCGCCTTTTCCCAGGCCAGGCACAGATTTTCAGACTCCTTGAAAGCGGCGGAAGCCCCTTCATAATCACCTGTGCGGAACAGGCAATGGCCCAGCAAATGATGAGCGGACGCGGAAAAGGGGTTGGCGGCCACGGCCCTGCGGGCGATTTCCACCGTTTCCGGAGAAATGGATGGAGCCACTTCCTCCAGCAGGGCGCGCATGAACAGGGCGGCCTGGGAACCGGGGCGTTCCTTCAGGACGGCTTCCACCACGCGGACGGCTTCCTTCTGCCCTTCTCCGGGGTTGCCCTGCCCGTCAAAGCCGTCCCGCAGGAGCATGGCGTAAAAGAGGGGGGCGTACGGGTCGCGCTTCCAGGTGGAACAGATGGTTTCCCACGCTTCCTGCGCCTTCACGGGGCCATCCATCAGCAGCACGGCCAGGGCATCCGCATAAGCGCGTTCCTGTTCCGGGCAGTCCGGACGGAGCGCCAGCTCTTTCATGCGCTTCATGGAATGGACGCGCTGTTCCTGGAAAGCGGGTCCCGCGCCCATCAGGCTCATGCACCTGCCCCAATGGGCCATGAGGCAGTCCGGGTCCAGACGGAGAGCGGCGTCAAATTTAAGGAAAGCCCGCATGTCCCCGAACGTGAGCAGATGCGTCATTCCCTCCAGCACCAGCATTTGCGCGGCGGGAGATGAGGAACCCACCATCATCGGCTCCACTCCGGGCGGCAGCACGGCAGGCTGAGCCGGAACGCCGGAAGACGCCTCCCCGCCAGCCGTTCAGGGACGGGCTGTTCATCCAGTACCCGTGTGCCCCGTCCGCGGCGGCGGAAGAACACCCCGCCACGGCGGCGGCCAGCAGGACATGGAAGAAAGAGGCGGCCATACGGAAGAAACGGTTACATCCTGTCCGGGAGCTGGATGCCCAGCAGGCCCAGCCCGTGCTTCAGCGTGCGTGCGGTCAGCTCGCACAGGGCCAGGCGGGAGTGCCGCACCGTCCCTTCCGACTTCAGGACCGGACACGCCTCATAGAAGGAATGGAAAGCCCTGGCCAGGTCAAACAGGTAGGCGGCCAGCATGTTCGGACGGCAGTCGTCCAGCACCTGCGGCACCACTTCCCCGTAGCGGGCCAGAAGCCGGGCCAGATGGATTTCCGCGTCTTCCGAAAGCTGAATGGGGGCGGACCAGTCCAAAGGCCCGCCGTCCAGCTTGCGGAAGATGGAGCGGACGCGCACGTAGGAGTTCTGGAGGTACGGGGCCGTATCTCCCTGAAGGGCCAGCATCTTGTCCCAGTTGAAAACGTAATCCGTCATGCGGTTCTGGGAAAGCTCCGCAAACTTCACGGCGCCTATGCCCACCACTTCCGCCACGCGCTTCTTTTCCTCCTCCGGCATGTCCGGGCTCTTCTCCTCCACCACGCGGGCCGCGCGTTCAATGGCTTCATCCAGCACATCCTGAAGGGAAACCGTATCCCCGGAGCGCGTCTTAAACGGCTTGCGGTCATCCCCCAGAATGGAGCCGAACGCGATGTGCCGGTAGTCCCCGTCCATGCCGCGGCGGCGCTGCGTGGAGAAAATCTGCCTGAAATGCAGAGCCTGCGGGGCGCCCACCACGTACCAGATGGAATCCGCGCCCCACGTCTTGATGCGGTGGTCCAGCGTCGCGAGGTCCGTGGTGGCGTACAGGAAGCCTCCGTCCGCTTTCCGGATAATGCAGGGGTTGGCGCGCCATTCCCCCTTGTCCTGCACAAGGAAGGGGTCTTCATTGGGAGGCACGGAACCGTCGGAAAACACGCAGATGGCGCCGTCGCTCTCCCGGGCCATTCCGGCGGCGATCATGCCGTCCACCAGCGGGGCCAGGGCATCATTGTAAAAGCTTTCCCCCAGCCAGTAATCAAAATGGATGTCAAGCTGGTCGTAAATCTTGGAAAGGCCGGATTTGGAAACTTCCACGCAGCGTTTCCAGATGGCCAGGTTTTCCCCGTCCCCGGCCTGGAGCTTCACCAGTTCCGCCTTGCAGGTATCCAGCAGTTCCGGCTTTTCCTTGCACATCAGGTTCACATCCTTGTACACCCGCAGCAACTCGTCAATGGGGTTGGCGGCCAGCGCCTGTTCATCCAGAATATTCTTCCAGCCCCACAGAATCATGCCGAACTGGGTACCCCAGTCCCCGATGTGGTTGTCCGTAATCACATGGTGCCCCACAAAACGGGCCACGCGGGAAAGGGCGTCACCAATAATGGTGGAGCGGATGTGGCCCACATGCATCGGCTTGGCGACGTTGGGAGCGGAAAAGTCAATGACAATGGTTTTGGGGGCCTGCACTTTTTCCACCCCCAGCCGGTCATCCGCCAGCATGGCCAGCAGGCGCGCTGCGTAAAATTCCGGCCTGATGCGGAAATTGATGAATCCGGGCCCGGCAATCTCCAGGGAGCACACGGCATCCTGCCCTATCCGGTCCGCCACCTGCTGGGCGAGCGCGCGGGGATTCGTGCGGCACCGCTTGGCAAGCACCATGGCGGCGTTGCTCTGGTAATCCCCGAACCGCAAATCCGCGGAGGGCGTCACCGAGGCGCGAAAATCAGCGGGAAGCTCCTCCCCCAACACCGCCTTTAATGCGGAGGACAACTTTTCTTCAAGAATTCCGGGTATGGTCATGTCTGCCCAGATGAACGGACATTCCACCGCCGTAGTCAAGGCGCAACTGTCATCAAGACATACCTTTTCCGGTAAAAACAACAGGACGGAGATAACATCCCCGTCCCAGCCGGCGAACCGGACGCCGGCGCCCGAATCCGCCCTTCCCTTCAACGGGCGCTTCCTTAAAAGGAGCGCATTCTGGAAGCCTTCAGCCACGCTTCCAGTTTTTTGGAGGCCCTGGCCTCCCTTTCCCGTTTCTTTTCCGGCACGGACTTTCCGGAGAAAGCCTTCGCCAGAACCGATGCCAGTTTTCTTTTCATTTTCATTTTATTTATATTACAGTTTTTGTTCCTCCGCATGCGGGGGTTTGGGAATCATCCCGCCCCCCTCCGGGGAACACTTCCTACATACTGTACCAGGTAAGTTTAGTCCATAAGAAAAAAACAATTCCTTGTCATACTTGATACAGTAAGACGTAAAACGTTCATTAAAAACATCTCTCCATCAACTCAGCATCCCCTGCTGCGCGTCAATCAAGGAGCCGGCCATCCTTTATCCCCATTTCCTGCCTCCGGCGCGGCGGCACGCTTTTCATGGCTGATCCGGCGCACGCTTCACTGCGGATCTGCCGCCGCGCGCCATAAAGCGGGCTGCCGGAAACGATACGCTGCCCGGAAGCCCCAACAGCCCCGCACCCCATGATTTTCCGCGCAGGCGCCGGACAGGCATTACCGGAAGAGGGTCTCCTGCTTCATTCCCCCCTGAAATCATATTTCTCCGCCTTCCACAGGAACATGCGCCGGTACAGGTGGTATTCCGTCACGCAAAGGACGGGCATGCCGATGATGCCGATGAACGGCAGCAGGCGAAACAAATGACGGCACAGAAAAAGAACCACCATCAGGAAGCTTTCCCGGTACACGGTCATGTACAGGGAATACGGGTTGATGAGCGTTCTCCTGTACAGGGAGGAAGCCAGCAGCGGCCCCAAAATGGGAACCACCCCCAGCACGACCACGGCAGCGAAGGTCCACCCCCTGCGGCGGCCAATATACGCATCATACCGGTCCACGGACTGCTCACCCTGGAGCACCGCCTTGCCGCAGGCGGGGCAACGCTGGTCAAGAGAGGGCTCACGGAGAGGCTGCCCGCAGTAAAAACACCGCCGGTAACTGCGGAGAACTTCCTCATGCCTTTTCCATCCGGAGGGAGGAACCACGGTGCGCAGCCTGGAATATCCTATCCAGTTCAGGGCACGGGGGGACGGATTGGGCGTGCCGCACTCCGGGCAGTGCAGCCCGCACGGGTACATCATGGAGCCGCATTTGGAACAGAAAATACGGTGGGAATATTCCCGGCGGCGGCAAAAAATGAAGAAAGCCCCAAGCCCCAGCCCCCCCAGCAGGGCCAGGATGACGACTACCCCCGGGTACAGGAGGGAATAGGCTACCAGGTATTCCGACCAGGAATGGTCCGACTGGTGCATGAGGGATTCCGGACCGATGGGATTTTGCGCCACGTCCGGAAGCTGGCTTACGTATTTTTCACCCATGTCCCTCAGAGGCCCCGCGGGAAGCCATTGTTGTATGGGAATGGGTTCTTTCATGACTGGACATGCAGGGTTCGCCATAAAAACAGCATTTCCCGGAAGGCTGTCAGAAAAACGGCGGCATTCAGCATAGGATGTCTCCGCCGGAATAGGTAGGGGAAAATAGGCCATGCCGGAAAATTCCGCCGGAAATGGGGAAGAGGCCCTTTTCATCCGGCGCTTTTCCGTGTAATATTTCTGCCATGCCGACTCTCCGCCAAGCCGCCAAGGACGACATCACGCTGATCCATGAACTGGCCTGCCAGGCTTTTCCGGCCACATACCGGGACCTCCTTTCCAGAGAGCAGATAGATTTCATGATGGACTGGATGTATTCCCCCGCCAACCTGGAAAAACAGATGGAGGAGGGGCACGTGTACTTCATCGCCTCCCATGAGGGAAAGGACTGCGGCTACCTGTCCGTCCAGCCGGAAGGCCCCGGCGTCTTCCATTTGCAGAAAATCTACGTTCTGCCCGGCTTCCAGGGCCTGCATATAGGAAGCTTTCTGTTCCGCCACGCCATCAGCTACATCAGAAGCATCCACCCGGAACCGTGCCTGATGCGCCTGAACGTGAACCGCGATAACACCCGGGCGGTGGAATTCTACCAGCGCATGGGCATGCGGACCCTGGAACGCGGGGATTTCCACATCGGCCACGGTTACTACATGACGGACTACATCATGGGACTGGATATAGCCTGAAACGCCTCTCCCTCAGGGAAAAAACAGCCAAATCTTCCCAGGGCAGGGAGTGCCCCGCCCCCCATCCCCGGCGCATGCGGGCCGTTGAACCCTTAGGAAACTCCAGTTGAAAATTCCGCTTCCTCCTTGACACTCAATGCTGAATTCTTCATCATCCGTTCCATGAACGCCTTTCCTGCCTTTATTTTATCCGGTATCATCGCCGCCATGGCGGTTGCCGCCTCCGCCCAGGCGGCGGAAAGCAAAGTCACCTATCCAGCCTTCAACGACGGCAGCCATATCCACGGGCCGAAACTCAAAGCTTCCGACCTGAAAGGGAAAGTGGTATTTTTTGAATACTGGGGCATCAACTGCCCGCCCTGCATCGCCAGCATGCCGCATCTGCAGGAATTGCAGGAAAAATTCCAGTCCAAGGGCTTTACTGTCATAGGCAGCCACAGCCAGCTCCCGTCCCCCAGGGTCAAACAGTTTCTGGAAGAAAAGAAGATCACTTTCCCCATCTATCAGAGTCTGAGCATTCCGGAGGCTCCCTGCCCGGGCGGATTGCCTCATGCCGTTCTGATTGGAGCCAACGGAAAAATCGTGGCCAAGGGCTATCCTCCCCAGCTCTATGACCTGGTGAAAAAGGAAGTGATGAAGATGGAACGCGGCCTTCCTATTCTGGAAGGAGTGGAACTGAACAAATACAAATCGCTGGCCAAAACGGTCGTTTCCACCGGCAGCAACATCGAATCCAAAATCACACCTCTGAGGAAAAAAACGAATGACGAGGAAGCGCAGGCCGTATGTGAAGCTTTTGACGCATGGTTGGAAAATACCAAGGAAATCGTGCAGGCCCGGATCCAGTCCGACCCTCTGGAAGCGGTAACGGCCATCATGCGCCTCAAAACGGCGGTTCCCTCCGTCAAGGAATTTGACGAACCTCTGGCGGCCCTGAAAGCGAACAGGGATTTATCAAAACTGGCCGACCTTAATAAAAAAATCTCCGCTCTGGAACAGCGCAAGGCAAAAGGGCGCAAAATATCGGAATCCGACCTTAAATCCCTGACGCAGGCCGTGGACAAATTCACGGAGTCCGACAACGAAGCCACGCAAACCGCCGCCTCCAGCCTGAAGAAGAACCTCTCCTCTCTGGCCGCTTCGGAAACTCCCGGGAAATAACCTTCCCCTCCAGCAGCCATTTCCTGCCGGCAGGCGTCTAAGGGCGCCTGCTTCTTTTTTCACCGGACGCCTTTTTCTTTTTCCCCTCCAGAACAGACGGAACAGCCAGAATGGAGCATGTCTCCCTGACAAGGGAGGAAAGGGTCCGGTCATCGTCCAGATCCGTCACCAGGAAATGCGGCCTGGCGCCGGGATAGGGGCAGCCCTGCTCCTGTTGCGGAAACATCTTCAAACCCGACTCCGTTATCTTGACATACAACTGGTTGTCACACACCAAACCGAAGAATGTCCGGCCGCAGTACAATCCGTAGTCCCCAAACATTTTTCTGAAGGAAATATCCCCGGCATGCCGGAGCTGGAAACAAATATATTCTACTACATCCGGGGAAGAGGCCATGACGAACTCTCTCATGCCTCCCCCGTCCGCTGCAAGAAGCAAATGACGGCCGGGAAGGCTTCCGGCAGGAATGAGGCATCCCCGTTATTGACGGGAAAAGGCGCAGCATGCCCCACGGAGTCATGACGAACGGCATCCATGCCGCCACAGCCGCTCCGCAAGAAAATCCTTCCCGGCGTCTGCCCGGCAAGACATGAACGGCAGCAGCGATTCCGTCCGCACAGAGCCATTCTTATGATTGCCCTGACGGAGCTTTTTATTCATGATGCCCATGAACCTTCCATGACCGCCGCGTCCGACATCCTCTGGAAACCAGCCTGCCTCTCCCGCCAGGAAGCCCCCACCCTTACGGAAGGGGCCGGAACCTGCCGGCCGGGAAACGGTGACCGGAACACCTCCGCGAACCGTCCGGAAAACCATGAAACCATGGGAGAAAAAGACCCTGCGGAGAACCGGAAAGCGCCCCGGCCGCGAAGCGGGCGCGTCATCCTGCTCAACGGAGCCTCCAGCGCGGGAAAAAGCACACTGGCCCGGAACTTGCAGCTTCTGCTGAAAGAGGCAGCTATGATTTTCTCCATGGACGATTATCTGGCCATGAGCCGGGGAAAACATGAAACCGCCCTGGATGCCGTCAGGGAATCCGGCCTGCCCTTCATTGAATCTTTCCACGCCGCCATTGCCGAGGCGGCCCGGAAAGGCGCCCTGGTCATCGTGGACCACGTCATCGGAGAATCCCGCCGCTGGATTCAGGACCTCTTGAACCGCCCGGTCCGCCTCCCCCGCATCCTGGTCAGGGTGGAATGCCGCCAGGATATTCTGCTGGAGCGCGAGCGGCGCCGCACTGACCGGACTCCTGCTCCGGCCCATGCCCAGCGCCAGCACGCAGGCATCCACCGCCATTTCCCGCATGATTTCTCCATAGACACTTCCGCAGATACTCCCCGGAAATGCGCCATGCGGCTCATCAGCCTCCTGCCGGGAGAATTCCTGCCCTGATGCCGTGGGAACAGGCGGAAGCCTCCCGTTTGAAAAAACAGGCTGTTCCCGCAAACATGTTGGAAAGACATGAATAGGACTTTACAGAGCCGTCTCCTTCACGGTAGCCTGTGCCCGCGCTTGTTGCACGGAGAGATGGCAGAGCGGTTTAATGCAGCGGTCTTGAAAACCGCCGTGGGGCAACCCACCGTGGGTTCGAATCCCACTC
>ERZ779673.371-NODE-371-length-21194-cov-2.619140_pt1 | contig 21194 bp, 15 predicted proteins | sample MGYA00511956_ERZ779673 | MGnify/ENA primary metagenome ERZ779673 (study PRJEB29588, sample SAMEA2152065) | human gut metagenome | biome: human gut; feature: human-associated habitat; material: faeces | place: Denmark | collected 2008/2010 ... | reverse complement strand
GCGACTACGACTGCCACAAAAGAAGATTTAAAACAAAACTAATCTCTATGGGTATGTGTGGCTATGACAGAGTTTTAGTAGAACCATCTGGTATTTATGATGTAGACGAGTTTTTTGATGTATTACATGAGGAACCTTTGGACCGCTGGTATCAAATCAACAATGTCATCGCTATTGTAGATTCCAAATTGGAGCAAACTATGACCAAACAGGCAGAATACTTGCTGGCATCTCAAATCGCACAGGCTGGAAGTATTTTTTTTAGTAAGGTAGATGATTCCACACAGGAAGAACGAGAAGGTACGATTCACTACCTAAATCATGTATTAGAACAATTTCAGTGTAGCCGCAGATTACAAAATGAAATTATTCAAAAAGACTGGTCTCAAATGGAAGACGGTGATTTTGAACAAATCCGTTCTTGCGGCTATACTTTAGATCATACTTCCAAGCTGTGGTTTGATGAGAACGAAGCCTTTACTTCTCTTTATTTTATGAATGTTCATATGCCAGAAGATAAGCTGCGTGAAACCGCAAAAGCACTGTTACAGGATACTAGCTGTGGTAAAGTCTTTCGTGTAAAGGGATTTATGCAAATGGAAGATGGAACATGGATTGAATTAAATGCTACAAAAAGTAATATCCGAATCACTCCCGTACCACAAGGACAGGATGTGATAATCGTAATCGGAGAGCAACTGGCTCAGGATGCAATCGAAAGCTATTGGAAAGACTACTTACCACCATCTGACCTTAACTGATTCAACACAGTTGTCTGCATATGGCAGAGAAAGGACTCAAAAATGACGAAAGAAACAATTCATGCCTATAAAAAACATTTTTTAGATGGTTGTATTAACTATCGCATTCCTATGCAGAATAAATCAATTCTATGCTATGCTTTGGCAGATAAATTAATAGAGCAACCAGGCAACGAAGAACTTAGAAATTTATTGATTGCCGCTGTCAGTGATGATAATTTTCTTATTTCTCACTTTTCAGAACAAGCAAGCGAGAAAAAGTCAAAAGCAGCTTACAAGAAACTTCAGAAAAAAATTAATAAACTGACAAAAAAGATTGATTTGCAAAAATCTCTAAAGGAGCAATGGGAACATATTTCCTCCTATAAAACATTACCCACATACGAAACATTTTTAGAATTTTCCTCTGACTATGAGGAAGAAACCGAACATTTATGTTTCCTATTTCGCAAATGTTTTAAAATTTCCGAAAAAAACTCTCCAGAACTTTACGCAAACCTCCATCACTTTGTTTGTATCACCAGAGCTAATGAAGAATTTCGTGACATTGCTCCCTTCTTTTTCTATCAACTTATGACAAAGTATACAAAGCAACTGGCAACCTCCAGTGAGCCTTTTTCTGTTTATCCAAAACAATTATGGGAAATGCAATTGTATAAGTTTGAAAAAGATTCTGATAGCGACTATGAAACCTATTATCAACTTGGCTGGCTTTTCCGAAAGCTTTGTAAATATTATAAAAAACTGGAATATCCAAATCTGGCTCTTTGCCGCTATGCATTTGAGACTTCCTCCAACCTGATTCAATGGTTACTGCGGGAGGACGAGGAACATGCTAAAAAATACCTTTCTCCTTGCCATTATGCCTTGCATAAACTACCTGTTTTTTACTGGGAAATGGATGAACCCAGTGATTTTGATATTTATGAAATGTTTTCTGTAAATACAGATGCTGACGATTATTATTTTAATGAACTATACGAAGAACATGAACACTTCGACACGATTATTCGTACTTATATTATTAAAGAACATGTAGAATATATTATACAGTTTATGTACGCTATGTACCTTGATGCGGGTCGCGTTAAAAATCTTTTATTGGAAATTTATAATAACTGCATTGCCGAAGAAAAACGCTCGAAAGAAATTCCCAAAGAGAGTATGCTGGTACAAATTTTTGAAATCTTAACAGATTGTATGGATATTGCCGTGACTACAAAAGTAGGCGGTGCATTGGGTTAAGGATAGAGTTTCATTATTGAAACTCTACCCTTATTAGCTTCCTACCTTAATTTTATTCTTAAATTACACAATGTACAAAAATACTCTACGCATTTAATTTGAGTGCATTTTTAGGAGAAATTCTACTCGCCATAACCATTGGAATCCAACCTGAAAATACAGCTATAATTATTCCAAAAAATAATAGAAGAATAAACTGTTTCGCATCACTTTGATATATTGGATATCCGTCTAAGTTCCAAACCCTATATACTTTACTTATATCTGTAATCATTAAAGTAACTATTGCAATGACAGCAGATATACACCCTACCAGCAAATTATGAATAGCTAATATTTTTAAAATATCTTTATTAGAGGCTCCCATAGTCTTTAATACTCCCAATTCATACATTCTTGCATATATATCCAGTTTGGTCATTACATAAATTATAATCACAGCGGCTATAACCAAAATAACTCCAATTGCAGAAATACCAATTATAATCATTGTAAGCTTACTTACTAAAGAATTAATAAGACCACCATTTTCCTTTACAACTGTATATCCATATTCTTTACATAATTGTTCTAAATCCTTCATTGCAGTTTTATCTATACTATTTACATAAACAGTCATTCGATAATTGTCCATATTATTTATCTTATCAATAAGTTCATCCCCTGCAAATAAAGTGATACAATCCGTATCCTTTTTATTTAAAACACCCACAACCGTTACAGTCGATACTATATTAAATTGTGCAGAAATATCGAATTTTTTTCCAATCAACTCTTTCTGAGCCTTTTTAGATACCTTTCCTTTGCGAACATTTTCTTCTGTATATGTATACCCCATTTTTTCCAAATAAAAGCAAGCATCTGAAACATTTAAATAAACTTCTTTATCTGGATTTTTGATTTTTCTTCCAAACAGCAAATTTGCATCCGAACTCATAGTTTTAATCTCGCAGACCTGCTGTGTCTGAACATTTGCTCCTTCTGAAATACAAATGCCCCCTTGCATTTTTTTGCTCGCAATTTTATCAATTAATTTTTTTCTAATATAAATTTTGGCTGATTGGTTAAAAAGTTTATCCTCTACAATCCCCACAATATTACACTGAAAAGTAATATCACTAGTTACCTCACCCAAATCAATCTTCTTTCCCGAAATGCCTCTATCTCCTTTATAAAAATTATCTCTAAAATATTCATTCACTAATATATCTGTTTCTTTTTTGGGATACTTACCTGAAACATCATATCTTCTTTTCATAAACTCGCTATCATTTAAAACAACATATTCAACCTTATACTCGTTATTGTTCTCTGTTTTTACCTTTAATATTGTTTCATAAGATGTAACACATTCTTCCACATATGGCTTATGTTTCACTTGCTTAATAAAAGAATTATCTATTTCATTATAACAAATATCTGAATCACTCATATTTACTATTTTGTATTTATCATTTTCTAATACATTTGTATTAATACGTGTATACATAGAATGAATAGAAGCACTAATTCCCTATAATGGCTCAGTTGTCAAGACAAAAATCAAAGATTTTTATAATGAACCGATATGCATGGTTGTAGGAGGATAGAAGCCTCCCAATGACAAATTCCAATTAGGCTACTTTTTTAGCAGCTTCATAAAGCATTGCTGGATAATACAACGATGCTGGAGGAACATTACCGATTGCAGAATGGCAACGCTCAAAGTTGTACTTATGAATATAAGCAGCGATAGCTTGGCGTGCTTCTTTGATATTTTTCCATTCGGTAAGATATGCTTCTTCGTACTTGAAGGTACGGAACCAGCGTTCAATCATGATGTTGTCAGCCCAGCGGCTTTTTCCATCCATGCTCTGCCTGATATGATGTGCCTTTAGAAAATCTTTGTATTGTTGACTTGTAAATTGACATCCCTGGTCTGAATTTAAAATTTCTGGTTTGGCAACTTTGAATGCTTTTTCACATGCTTCTATGCATGCACGTGTGCCCAAAGTATCATCCAGTTCCCAACCCACAATACAACGAGTGTGCCAATCTATGATAGCCGTTAAATACAAAAAACCATGCTTCATTGGAATATATGTAATGTCGATAGACCATGCCTGATTCGCACGATCTATGACGGCATTTCTAAGTAAATATGGAACTACCTGCGCTTGTTTCAGACGTTTCGATAAATTAGGCTTTGGGTATATAGGATTAATATCCATCTCATCCATGTATTTACGTGCCTTGCGTCTACCGACTTTGTAACCACGTTGTTTTAGCTGTGATGACATTTGTCTTGCACCCCAAGTTGGATTATCTGTATGAATACGGTCTATAATGCGTTTGCATTCTAGTTCTTCATCAGAAAAGGATGTTCCGTTGTAATAAATGCTTGTTCTGTTGATACTTGCAAGATTTGCAACAACAGAGAGCGAAAGCTTACTTTCCTTAATCTTCGAATGGTTTTTTACTAAATTTACTCTCGTAGTCAGGTCCAAGCAATTCTTCAGATTTTTTTTTGAGCCAATCCACCTGCATGGTGAGTTGACCTACTTTTTTCGCATATGCAGCTTTTTCCTTGCGTTCTGTGGCAAGTTTTTCCTTGACGTTTTCCTCTCGTTTTTCATCAAAAACAAGAGAAGCATTGTCTAGGAATTCCTTCTTCCAGTTGCGCAGTAGATTGGGCTGAATATCATTTTCTGTTGCGATTGTATTTATATCTTTCTCACCTTTAAGCACTTCCAATACGAGTTTTGCTTTAAATTGAGCAGTAAAATTTCTTCTTGTGCGAGACATGTTTTTTCCTTCTTTCTGTTTGATAATAAGAGTATATCAAATTCATTAAGAATTGTCTCTGAAAGTGTCTTAAATTATGATACCATTATACCCATAATAAATCCACAACAGAGCAACAAAATAGTGATTGCTACTACTACAGATACATTTTTTTTTATATTCTTTTTGAATTGACTTAATGAATATCCAAATTCCCAACTCTTTCCTTTGCTTTTATCAAAATTACGTGTACCCTCTGTTTCCTGATTCAAAAGCTTCTTCTCCTGTTTATCATTATGCTTAATAAACTTAACCTTACCATCTTCAATATAAATCAATGTTGTTGCATATTCCTTAGCTAAATTCAAATCATGCGTAACCAAAATAACACATCTGTTTCTACTAACTTCTTTAAATATCTCAAATACTTCTTTAGCATTTACATTATCCAAATTTCCACTTGGTTCATCAGCCAAAATAATATCACTTTCCTTCAAAAGTGCCCTAACAATCGCAACTCTTTGTTTTTCACCCCCCGATAACTCTCTTACTAAAAACTTAATCTTATTTTTTATTCCCAGACTTTGCATCAGGTTTACAAATTTTTCTTCATTCCATTGCATATTTGCTATTTTTAGAGCAATTTCCATATTTTCTCGAACTGTTAAACCTTCTAATAAATTGTATTCTTGAAAAATATATGCTATTTTATTCTTTCTTAAATTGGTGTAATCTTTTTTTTCTACTTCGTTATTATCAATAATAACTTGCCCTTGGTAATTTTCTTCGATTCCTCCCAAAATATTTAATAAAGTACTTTTCCCTGCACCAGACATTCCTACAATTACATAAAATCCACTTTTATCAAATGTCAATTGGTCAATATCCAAAATGGTATCTTTATCAATTTTTTTTATATCATTTAATACTATCATTATGTTTCTCCAAAATCATCTTTTTTTCTTATTTTAAAAAGATAAAAATTCATGTAATCCTGTAATAAACTATAGTTTTCCCAAATACTCTTGCTTTACTATTTTGTAATTCTCCGTCAACCATCTTTCAATGTTCTCTGCAAAAAATTTATTTTCTTTTAAATTGCAATTAACCTCTTGTATCCCTGCACTCAAATAAAGCATCATATCCGTATCCTTTTCCCCTATAATAAATTGTTCCTTTTTATCAAATTTCTTATAGGCATCCTGCGTATATGTTTTAAACCTTTTATTCCAATGAAACAAACAAGCACTTAGTTCAATTGAATCGTTCAAATCTGCCAATTTTGTTGGCTTTTCTTCTTTTCCTTCCAATTCCTGTTTCCACAAATTACGTTCAAACTTTTCGACTCTGGAACAATCCTTTTTGTCAATACAGTTCATACTTAAAAACAAGTCTGTAACCATACCCTCGCTTTCTTTCTGATTATGTGCATGATAATATTTTTTTATATCCTCTATTTTTTCTTCTATTTTTATTCCATCTATATCCTTCAGCCATTCTACTATCATTGCGGTATCACAAATTCGATCATCCACACTTCTATTTATTTTACTCTCACTATCTTCCTCATCTCCACATATATCATATCCTCCCTTAGAACTGTCATAGGTCGCTTCTAATGCATTAATAAAATATTGTTTATCTAGATTAAAATAATCACAGATTAATACTTCATATGCATAAATATCACCATAATTTAATATTTCGCTTTTCTCACCTCTCTCTTTACTGTACGAAATAACCCTTTCTGCAACCTCTTTCATTTCTTTTTCCATCTCTTGCGGAATAACAATTTCATCTTTCTTTAGCCTAGAAAACAAACGACTGGAATGTGCTAAATATTGAATGGTGTCTAATGCAACAATATCCTTATCTGTGTTTTCAGTCTCAGAAACAAATTTTTTTTCCATAACATAATAACAAATTCCTAATCCGACAATAAACAAAAAAAAGATAACTAGTATTATCTTTAAACCCTTTATTTTATTTGCTTTTTTTTCTTTCATAAAAATTATTACTTATCCTTTCATCCTCTTCCTTTTAATTTATTTTAGAGAAAAAAGAATATTTCTTTTTTCTCTAAAATAAATAAATACATATAGATAATCCATTAAAATCCATAAGATGTATGTGTTGCATGATGTTTTGTAGAAACAAATTTGCCTTTCTTATCTTTAATGGTATATTGTAGCTGTCCATTTTCCCTATATCCAAGCAAGCCACCATACGCAACTCCATACATGCTATATTGAAAATTTGCTGTAGCAGCTTTAAGCTTTTTTACTGTACTTGCTAAACCAAATTCAAATCCATCTGTCGACAAACTAGAAAAACCAATTGCAGAAATCGTACACTTTACTGTATTTGATACAAATTTTGTCTTATATCCAGTTCCATTCTTCTTAAATGTAAAACTTGTATTACTATTATCAGAATGAACTGTCCAATATAATGTTGGTGGATCTGTAATTGTTACTCTCGTTTTCATATAATAAGCTCCCTCTGCAGCCTTTTCTTTTTTTATATCTGCATCTGTCATCATATATGTAGATTTTGCATAAGACATATTTTTTGTCTGTAAAAATAACATTATCCCTGCAAGAAACAATGCTACTATTTTTTTGTATTTTTCATTACTTACTTCCCCTCTTTTATTTTAATAGCTGTGCAATTCTTTTCACGCGTTTAAATTTTTGTTTTTTTAGTTTACATGATAATCCAGTGTGTGTCAATTATTTTTTGTCATTTTTTTGTATTTTTTAATATTTTATTTTTTTTATTGTATTTTTATGCATTAAAAATGCACATTTGAAAGTTTTTATTCTTTACAAATGTGCGTTTACAAAAAAAACATCTACCCATATACCTTATCAGATTCTACTCTACAATCAAAACTCTCGGTTTCACTTTCTTAATCTTCCTTCCTGTCATATAAGCACAAATAAAATAAATGACAACCATAAGCAGCATTGGCATTAGTTCTGTTACTATCTGTATCTCACTATGAAAATGATAAATCCCAACGGCAGATAATATGAAGCCCAATACACGATCACTCACACAATATGCCACGAGTATTCCCAAAAAAGAACCAATGAGAGCAACAATGGAAAATCGAAGTGCCAGTTGGATACGAAGCTTGTGCGAATCATATCCCATCGCCTTATAAATACCAAAGTCCTGTTTTTCTCTTACAAATACTTTACTACATACCAAGATAACTGTGATACACACAAAAACGGCTCCAATCAGATAAATAATTACGGTAAGTCCCTGCACTGCGGATACAATCACTGCAAACTGTGCGTTATCCTCCTGAAAATCAAAATCAGTTTTCTTATCCTTTGCAAAGGCTTTCTTTAATTCCTTTTGCATTTGTGCTGTTTTCTCTTGATTTGAAAGTACATAATAACACGTTTCCTTTTTATTCGTGTCTTTTTTCTCTGCATTTTTCAACTGTAATCGTTCCAACCCTTTTTGTGACATTGCAAAGTTTTTTCCCGCATCATTGGACGATTCATAAATACCTGATATGATATAGGAGGCTTTTCGTTCTCCATTTTTCACTTCCATACGATCCCCTATATTTACTTTAAATTCATCTGCAATATACTGCGTCACCATAATTTCATTTTCATACTTGCAGGTTCGTCCCCTGTAGACGGAAGTATATTGCTCCGGATCGTCTATCACATAACAAAATGTATACAAATTTTCTAATAATACATACTGTGTGCTCATATGATAGGTTTCAAAATCACTGTATTTCTTTATGATTTTTTCTGCCTGTTCTTTTGCCTTTTCATCGGAATAATCGGCTGACAGATCTACCCTGGCTGCCATAAACATATCGCTTATATTGGAATCTTGTTCTATCCAGTTGCAAATCGTACTGACCAAAATCATAAAAACCATTAAGATACCTGTAATAAAAATAGCTGACAGATACTGTTTTTTTGCCGATATAAACTGTCGGTATGCCAGAGAGCAGCCCAAACCTTTTTTGCTAATTGGGAGTCTGAATCGACTGGAGAAATGTACCGCTCTTTTCCCCTCCCGCATTGCCATGATTGGTGTAATTTCTACTATTTTTCTGGTTTTCCACAAAGTAAATATAGTCGTAACCAATAAAATACCAATACAGACCAACAAACTTTTTGGTATAGAGATTGCAGATGACACATAAAGCCCAGTTGCGGGCATGGTTATTTTATTAATTGTCCGAACCAGTAAACTGGCAATTGGTATTCCTAAAAAAGTTCCCACAACCGCCACTGTTAAATAAGACACCAACATAGATATCTGCATATCCCGGCTGGTAATCCCCAATGCTTTTAAAATTCCAAGATTTTCGTAATTTTGCTCAATTCCATTGCGGATATTATGACTTAATACAACCATGGCTGCTCCTAACAGCACCAGCACAAATACCACTAATACACCTGCAAAAATATTTGTCAATAATAACATATAACCGGTTGCCTGCTTTTGAGACATGGTACTCCAGCAATAGGTGGCATAGGACGTCTCTTCGTTGAGTTTTTGTTCAAACTGCACATCCGAGCTTTCCTTGTCTTTTTTAAAAATACTCAACACCTTTCCGGATTGTAGATAACTTTTTCCAGCTAAATCAGCGGTTTTCTGCAACTGCTGCATGCTTTTCTTATTTACCAATATGGTTTTTATTCCAATCATAGAAGAACCCATATAAGGATCTTCAAAATAGGAAGCAATTCGATAGGTAAATTTATGTTTTCCTCCCCCCATGACTAGATTGTCTCCAATTTTATAGTGGTATAATTGTTTAAAGCTAACCGGAACACTAATTTCATTGTTTTTTAACACGGGATTTTCTATTCTTTTTCCCTGTTCATTATATTGCGTATAGGTAAATTTCTGATTTTGGTAATCCATAACAATCATTTGCGTACTATCTGCTCTATTTGTTAAAAATGTATACACTGCTGGCACTGCCTTAACCTTTTCTACACTATCACACTGCTTAATTTTTGAAATCACATTTTCCTGATTCGTTCCCAATTTTTGTAAGGCGTCATTTGCATGAACCAGTCCCAACATATCTCCAAATCCATCTTCTTTTAAGACCTGTATATCCCTCTCTCTGGAATTACTATATATGGTCATAACTGATATCAGAGAAAACGAAACCACAAACAACAAAATTCCAATGCTGATATAAGCACCTTTTCCCTTTCTAAAATTTCCACGAACAATCGTAAGTATTCCTTGCATCTTCTCACCCCCTACCATTCTAAAGAAGTCAACCAGGCATTGACTTGTGTTTCTCTACTTTTTCGCTCTTCTTCCTGGTAATCCGGCAAAGTCAGTTCGCCTAATATTTTTCCATCGGCTAAATAAATAATGCGGTTCGCACGAAGCGCCGCCGTCACATCATGGGTGACCATCAAAATACTTTGTCCGTTTTTATGTAATCCAGACAGCAAATCCAATACCGTTCTGGTATTGCTGCGGTTTAAGGCTCCTGTTGGTTCATCGGCAAACAAGATGCCCGGTTCATTGATGACTGCTCTGGCAATGGCAGCTCTCTGTGCCTCCCCTCCTGATACCTGTGCCGGCAAACGATTGCCCGCTTCTGCAATGTGCATCTGTTCCAAAAGCTGTAATGCCTTTTCTTTTACTTGTTTCCCACTGCTTTCTTTATTCAGATAACCCGATACCAGTACATTTTCCAACAATGTCAGATTGCTGACCAAATGTATCTGCTGGAATACAAAGCCAAACTCCTGTACACGAAATTTTGACATTTTCTTTTCTTTATAAGAGGTAAACTCTTCTCCCTTATATGCCACTTTGCCACCAGATACCTGATCCATGCCACTAAGACTGTAGAGTAACGTTGACTTTCCCGAACCAGAAGCTCCCATGATAACGGTAAAATCTCCTTCATAAATTGCCAGATCAATGCCGTTTAACACATGATTTTGTACCCCCTCACTGGCAAAACTTTTACTTAGATTTTTTGCCTCTAATATTACTTTTTTCATATCATTTCCGCCTTTCTTTTTTCTTCGCTGTTCGCGTGTTACCGTTCACCAGCAATGTCCTTTCCTTAAGCTTTGAACTTTTACGAAAAAGTTATAATTGGGTTTTCTTGTCCTTTTATAAAATACTTTGCTAACAGCCTCTTTTCTTACTATAGCGAAAAAGTTATTATGAAATCCTTAAGAAACTTTACAACTTATCGCAGTGTATGGAAAAATATAAATGGACACATACACCTCCCTCTTTATTTTCTACAGAAACCTCTCCCTTCATTTGCTCCATTAAATACTTTACAATGAACAAACCTAATCCAGCACCTGGTTCTTTTTCCACATTTTTGCCTCGGTAGAATTTATCAAAAATAAACGGCATATCCGCATCCGCAATGCCACCTCCCTGGTCCTGAAAGGAGATTTCATAGTATTCCTGTTCTTCTATTTTCCTATATGCGGTTGTGACATAGATTGGAGACTCCTTTGCATATTTTCTGGCATTGGAAATAATATTCTCGATGCATTGCATAATTCGATTTTCATCTACATTTTGTAAAATTGCCGGCAGTATACTACCCTCTACAATAATATCCTCTGTGGCGCCTTGCATATCTGTACAACTTTCCTGCAATAATTGTTGAATATCACAAGAATTTTTTTGAATAACCAGTCGCTCTAAATCATGAAGGGAATGCAAAAACATATCATTGGTAATCTTTGTGACTTCATCACATTTTTTCAAAATCACTTTGATATAACGCTCTCTGCGTTCTTTTGTGGAGTCCATATGCATTGCCAGCCCTTCCGCATACCCACGTATGGAGGCAATCGGCGTTTTTATGTCATGGGAAAGGGACGCAATTACTGTTTTATTATTTTCCACTGCCGCCTGTTCCGCCTTTTTTGCCTTTATAATTTCCGTCCGCATATGGTCAAACGCCCAGGTAAATTGTCCGAACATATTAACCCGTTCATAATCAAATGGTTTTTCCAAATCCCCACTGGCAATATTTTCTGCAAAATGCTCTAACTTGACAAAAGGACGCAACACCAGCACATACAAAACACCAAATACCAATAGCAAAACTCCCAAACTGCACAGAAAAACCAAAAATAAGTAACGGTCTGCTCCTGCCTTTTGTACCTGCTGGTTCTTTTCTACATACTGAGTCAATTGCTGTATTTTTTGATTGGTTTCTTTTGAATGTTGTTTTTCCAATTGGGAAATTTCATTTAAAGCAACCAGGATTTCCCCATTCTGCATTTCCCTCTGTTCCATGTTTACCTGTTTTCTATAGTCTCCATAAATCACCACAAAAACAGCGGTCAGAATGCAAATGCATCCTGCCGCTATCTTTCTGGCATTTTTTATAATATCTGACGTAATTCTTTTCTCCATACGCTACTCCTGTCCTTTTGATACATTCATCTGATACCCGACACCCCACACTGTTTTAATCAATGCAGGTTTCGATGGATCTTCTTCCAATTTTTCCCGCAACCAACGAATATGTACGGTAAGGGTAGCGGGTTCCACCTGACTAAAGGCTCCCCAAACTTCATTGATACATTGCTCTTTTGTAACAGCCGTTCCCCTATGTGCAAATAAATAGGCGAACAGATCAAATTCCTTCGGTGCCAATTCTACAATACTATGATTTTTTTCCACCATTCTTGCCTGCAGATTCAACGTAATGGTACTATCTTTTGTCTGCCAAATGACCACCTTCTGCTGTGCTTCCTGAAAAGAATAACTTCTGCGTAAAAGCGACCGTATCCGAGACACAAGTTCTCTTAAAGAATATGGTTTGGAAAGATAGTCGTCTCCACCTATCTCTAAACCATTAATCCGATCTTCTTCACTTGTTCTTGCACTGGCAAAAATAATAGGTACTTTAGAACGGTTTCGTAATTCCCGACACAAAGAAAATCCGGTTCCATCCGGCAGATTAATGTCCAACAGAATCAGTTGCGGTGTCTCCTTTTCCAACTTTTCGTATGCTTCTTCCATCGACGCACAATAAATTACACCATACCCCTCATCCAGCAGCATATCTTCTATCAACATAGACAAATCCACGTCATCATCAATAACCATAATTTGCACTTGCTTCATTTTCATACACCTATCCTAACATCCACTTTATTATTTTTCCTTTCGTATCTTACCCTTCCCTATCCATATACTCTGCAGTCTTCCTCATTATATCCTTCATAATCACCAAGTCTTGTTCTACATTTCCTGTCTCCATTGAGTGATTTGCATTCTCTGTCAGATATAGCAACAGATTTCTTTTTTTGCATTCTTTCTTAATCTGCTCTGTATCTGCCCATGGATCAGAAGTGCCATGAAATACAATACCTTCCTGACCAATTGCATCAAAAGATTCTACTACTGGTGTATAATATACTTGTCGAACTTTAAGACGATTATTCTTTGCATAATTTGCTGCAACTGCAGTCCCTACACTTTTCGATAGAAACAATACCTCGTCGTATGCATCAAATTGGATCCCGACTAATTGTTCCGTTGCATATTTCAATGCTTTTTGAAATGCTTCCAGCATCCTCTTTGAATTTCCTTTCACATTCGATGGTAATGTACCATACTTCACTTCAATGATTTCATATCCCCGTTGTCTGGCAAGCTTTTTGCTATAATATAACAACGGTTTGTCTGTGTGATATCCAATTCCAGGAAATAACACAGCAATTTTCTTTTTCATTGCCATATACTTTCCTTCCTTTCTTAATCTATGTCTTCTGTTCATCAAAATAATCCTTAAAAGATTTAAAATACTGATATTTTTAGCTGATCCCCGCACCTCGTTCAAGAGCACCCACCGCCTAAAGGCAGTAGGTGCTCTCTTGAACTTTTATAAATGGATTAATTTACCACTCATTTTTCGGTATACTTATTATTCTAACAATTCATGCGCTTCTACGGGTAATAACACCACATCCAATTTTTTCACCTGAATTACCAGATGGTTGTGTTGTAAAATCATCCGCATTTCTATGAATAATAATAGAACGTCCAATAATCGCTTCTATACGAAAGCGTTCTGTATAAAAGCAGGAATATGCAAACCCCCTATTTCCTAGAAGTGGTGGAAAATCTCCCGCATGATTTGGGTGTAATTGTTCCATTGGATTATAATGACTTCCGCTTTTATCAAAAGGTTTTGTACAATCTCCATGCTCATGCAAATGCATACCATAAAATGCAGAGCCCTTATCTGCCGCATCTGGCAATCCAAATACCTCTACTTCAACTAGCACTCCACCCATAGGAACAGAATAAAAATATGCATTTCCATGCAAATACGAGTATCCTGTATTTCCCTCTATATTTGCGATTGCTCCAGGCGCATAGTTTGTAAGAATATTCAAAAACATTTCCCTTAAATGACTTCCATTATCTACCATTTTAAACCAACTCTATCTACATGATACAATTAGTTTATGCATATATGCAACTAACTGATTCTATTTCTTTTTTGCTTTTCCTTTTTTCGTAAACGTTCCATATATAATTCCCAATGTCACAAGCAATAATAAAACTGCAAATCCCATCCATGCTACTCGGACTGCCATCGTATATTTCTCCGGATCAGCAAAATAGTCAAAATATCCCTTTAAATAGATTCCCATAATAATTAGTGGCAATATATAAGACATATAAACACGTAAACATGCTGGAAGCTTTTTTCCTTCTCCAATGTTTACTTCTTTGTAAAATTGCTCCCAGCCCCATCCATTTTTATGGGTACAAAATGTCACAAAAATCAAACATCCCAATGGCAAAATATTATAGGAAACTAAAAAGTCTTCCAAATCCATAAGATTGGTTCCTTCTCCTAATATCTGAATATGTGAAAGCACATTATAACCCAAAATTGCTGGCAGAGATAACAAAACAAGTAAAACAATATTTAATCCAATTGCCTTTTGACGTTTCCATTTCAATCCATCCATATAGAAGGATAATATATTCTCATATACGGCTACTATAGTAGAGATAGCTGCAAAGGACATAAAGAGGAAAAACATGGTTCCCCATATTCTTCCGCCTTCCATACTGTTAAATACATTTGGTAAGGTAATAAACAGCAATGGTGGTCCCGAATTTGGTTCAATTCCAAAGGAGAAACAAGCCGGGATAATAATAAATCCTGCTGTCAAAGCTACTAATGTATCCACGATTACAATATTTCCCGCCTCTCCAAGCAAAGTATTCTTTTTGTCTAAATAGCTACCAAATATTTCCATAGAACCTACACCAAGACCAAGTGTGAAAAAGGCATGACTCATTGCTGCAAATACCATCTTCCCCACACCATTTTTTTGGATTCGAGTAAAATCAGGAATCAAATAAAAACGAACGCCTTCTCCTGCTCCCTTTAATACAAGCGAATGTACTGCAAGTACAAGCATAAGAAGCAATAGCATCGTCATTATAATTTTGCTAATTCGTTCTACTCCACCTTCCAGCCCAAATGCACAAATACCAAAGGAAATCAAAACAACAAGTATTGTCCAGAAAATCATAGTTTCTGGCTGTTGTAACATCTGTTCAAAACATTTTGTCACACCATCTGTATCCAGCTTCATCAATTTTCCAGTTGCAGATAAATATACATAGTACAACATCCATCCGCCTACCATCGTGTAAAACATCATAAGCAAATAATTTCCTGCCATACCAGCCCATTTGAATGTATGCCATTTTTCTCCCTTCGGTTGCAATTCATCAAATGCATTAGAAATTCCTTTACGACTATTTCGCCCAATGGCAAATTCACACATTAAAATTGGCAGTCCCAGAATCAACAGGAAAAGCAGATAGACTAAAATAAAAGCTGCACCACCATACTGTCCACAGATATATGGAAACTTCCACACATTTCCAAGTCCCACTGCGCAACCTGCTGATACCAATATAAATCCTAATCTGGAACCAAATGTCTCTCTTTTTTTCATAGCAATCTCTTTCTATAATTTCATAGTCAACTGAATACGATTCTTTTGCAAATCAACACTCATAACCTTTACTTCTACAATATCCCCCACACTTACTACTTCTAGTGGATGTTTCACAAATTTCTTATCTGTAAGCTGCGAAATATGCACCAAACCGTCTTGATGAACCCCTATATCTACAAAGGCACCAAAGTCGATTACATTTCTAACAGTTCCCTTTAAAATCATGCCTGGTTTCAAATCTTTCATTTCCAAAACATCGGTACGAAGAATTGGTTTTGGCATCTCATCACGAGGATCACGCCCTGGTTTTTCTAATTCCTTCATAATATCTAATAATGTTTCTTCACCAACACCCAGTTCTTCTGCCATCTTTGCCTTATCACGAACCAAAAGGTTAAGTCCTGTTACACCACCTTTTATATCCTGAATGTTTAAGCCGACTTTATCCAATAACTTTGTAGCTGCCTCATAAGATTCTGGATGCACACTGGTACCATCCAACGGATTATCTCCCTCGCTGATACGCATAAAACCAGCACACTGCTCAAATGCTTTTGGTCCAAGCTTCGCCACTTTTAAAAGCTGCTTTCGATTGGTAAAGCGTCCATTTTCTTCACGATAAGCTACAATATTTTTTGCAATCGCTTTTGTAATTCCAGAAACATATTCCAAAAGTGAAGCAGATGCCGTATTTACATCTACACCAACCTTATTTACACATCCCTCAACTACTCCAGTTAATGCCTCACTTAACTTTTTCTGATTCATATCATGCTGATACTGTCCAACTCCAATGGATTTCGGATCAATTTTTACCAACTCTGCCAATGGATCCTGCAATCGTCTTGCGATTGATGTGGCACTTCGCTGTCCTACATCGAAATTTGGAAATTCTTCTGTCGCCAGTTTACTAGCAGAATACACCGATGCACCTGCTTCATTTACAATAACATACTGTACTGTTTTGTCTATTTCCTTTAGCATATCTACAATAATTCGTTCTGATTCTCTAGATGCCGTTCCATTTCCTACCGATATTAATGTAATACCATATTTAGCAATCAATTCTTTTACAACTTTTTTTGCCTGTTCTACTTTATTCTGTGGTTCTGTCGGATAGATTACTGTCGTATCTAACACCTTACCTGTGGCATCTACTACAGCAAGTTTACATCCTGTTCGAAATGCAGGGTCCCATCCTAAAACTACCTGTCCTACAATTGGTGGCTGCATCAACAACTGCTCCAAATTCTTACCAAATACTTTAATAGCTCCATCCTCTGCTTTTTCTGTCAAATCGCTTCGAATCTCCCTCTCAATCGCTGGTGCAATTAAACGACTATAACTATCTGCTATTGTATCTTTTAAAATATCCTTTGTATGTGGATTCTCTTTTCGTATAATATGTTTCTCCAGATATGCCAAAATTTGTTCTTCTGGTGCCTCTATTTTTACTGTTAGAATTTTTTCCTTTTCTCCTCGATTTAAAGCAAGCACTCTATGTCCGGCAATCTTATTGATTTTCTCTTCAAAGGAATAATACATCTCATATACGGACTGTGTCTCCTCATCCTTTGCTGTAGATGTAATAATTCCGTCACGTACAGTCATTTCACGAATATGCATACGATAATCTGCTTCATCTGAAATCGTCTCTGCTAAAATATCTTTTGCTCCCTGAATTGCCTCTTCAATCGTATGCACTTCCTTCTCTTCCGATAAGTATGCCTTTGCCTCTTCTGTAATCGGTGCATTGGTAAGCTGCATATAAATAATATTTGCCAATCCTTCCAATCCTTTTTCCTTGGCAATCGTTGCTCTTGTCCTTCTCTTAGGACGATACGGACGATACAAATCCTCTACCACAACTTGTGTGGTAGCTGCTAAAATTTGTGCTTTCAATTGCTCCGTCAATTTTCCCTGTTCCTCAATGCTCGCCAATACCTGTTTCTTCTTATCCTCTAAATTACGAAGATAGGTCAAACGCTCACTCAGATTACGAAGCTGCTCATCATCCAGTGAACCATGCTTTTCCTTTCTATATCGTGCAATAAAAGGAATGGTATTCCCCTCATCAATCAATTGGATAACGGCCTCTACCTGCCATAATTCAATCTGTAATTCTTCTTTAAGCTGTTTTGCAATGTCCATGTAAATTCTCCCTTTTCTTTTTAGTCTATTTAGGCTATTGCCTTCTATCCACTCTTAAGAAACGCCTGTCCTTCTATTATAAACAATTTTAGAAACTGTTTCAATCTTAGATATACAAGTTTACATACCAATATTTTGCTATTTATTTCTGTCAATTTTATTTTTTCTCATTGCTACATTCCCTGTCATCCCTAAAACTGCTTTTTAATAAAACAAATAAAGCACCTCCTTTTATCTATTGCAAATCCGTTTTATCCGATAAAATAAAGTAGCTAAAACGAAAACAGGCAGTTTTCTTAAAACACCTCATCAACCAATATAACATTGGAGATTCCTGCGTTTTCAAAAAATCTGCCTGTCTGCATTCACTTTTTATTTTACAACTACAACAATTTTTGCTTTCTTTCCATTATATGTCTTTAGCAAAATCGTTGCCTTTCCTTTTTTCTTTGCTACCACAACACCCTTACTATTCACGGTTGCAACTTTCTTATTGCTCGTACTAAATTTTATTTGATAACTATAACAATCTTTCGCAAACTTTGGTTTGATTGTAAACTTTTTACCAAGCTTCAAGGTTTTCTTCGTAACATTTGCCTTAAGTGTCTTTGGTGCTTTCTTTACCACTATGGTAACTACTTTACTCTTTCCAAAATTATCTACGATAGTTACTTTTGCGGTTCCTACCTTCGCTGCTGTTACAACACCTTTGGCATTTACAGTTGCTATCTTTTTATTACTGCTTACCGCACTGGTGATTATGCCGCCCTTTAGCTTAATTGCAGCTTTTTCCTTTACTCCCATTGTCAGCTTGCTCTCCTGCAATTTCGTAGCATCACCATTTGGTATCGCTGTATCTTCCGGTATTACCGTCTGTCCCGGTGTCTCTAAAGGTGCATTACTTTCCGTCGCAGTAGGAACTGGATTTACGGAGATTGTAGGTTCTGGTACTGGTGTAGGTACAGAAGCAGTTGGTACTGGCGTTACTGGTGCAGGTTTACTGGTTCCCGTAGGTGTAGGACTAATCGTTCCCGTAGCTTTCTGACCGATTACCTTAAAACATCCTGTTTTTGTGGTATCTTCTTTCCATACTACTGTCACCACATTCTCCACTCCTGCAACCACAGGAGAATATATTAGATTATATTCCTCATCTGTCAATACTTTTGCAGTTCCATCCGAATATAAAATAGATACCGAAATATCCTTTTTATTGATTTCATTCCCCTCTGTTACACCTGTTCCTAAATAGTTTGCAGATAAGCAGGCAACTTTTATCGGTGCAACAAAAACAGTATCCTTTATGTCTCCCACTGAAATATCCACTGCTACGGTATCTACTGCCTTATACGGAATGTGGTTGTTGGATATCGTAAATTCTTTATAATCCGAAACCACTTCTCCGTTATCATATGTAACAGTAACCGTAATATCATCTTTTGTTACCGTATCTCCCGGATAATATTTTTTATCCTGTGATTTTAGTGTTGCATGCACTTTTGTAATCTTCTTTGCACTGGCTACCACCTCAATCTGTTTTTCCATTCCCTTATAGGAAACAATCACTGTATTTGTGCCACTTGCCAACTTTGTCTGTCCAGACTTTAATCGAACGGATACTTCTTTTGAATCCACTGTCGACTCTGTTGTGCCATCATTGTACTTAACATCTGCTATCGTAAACTGCGAAGCCTCCACCTGCATTCCTTCTACAAAGGAAATATTCTCCTTAGGAGTTAAGGTAAAACTTTCCACCTCTTTTGGCACAAATAAAATAGATTTTGTAAGGGTAGCACCACAATAATTAATTGCAACAGACACTCTACTATTTCCTTCACTTTTCAATGCCTCTTCTATTTTCTTTTTTGAATCCTCATCTAACGTATACCCATCTGCTGTGCCATCCTCAGAATAGGAAAGAACCTTTTCCGTCTTATCCGCTAATTGTGCAACCACTTTGATTTTTGTTGGATCAAAGCCTGTTGATTTCACCATGGTTGGTGTATCTCCTAAATCTTGTGCATTCCACGCTTGTAGTTCCCTTATATAACTATTCCAACTTACTTTATTTGCAGAATTAACAATATATTCCTGATATCTTGTTCCTGCATAACCATAAAAGTTATACTCTGCATTTGGTATAAAATCATAGCCATAAAGTTCTGTATCTTTATTAGTAACATATACGTTACTAATACCACCTATCTTATATCCGTTACTCTCTATTCCCCAAGAAAAATTTAATACATTGTTTCCCAATACTAAACTAGCACCCTTTTGAATTGTTTCAAAAGAACAAAGGCTAACTGTTTTAGAATTTATACTAATCTTACTTACTGCTGATGTTGCAGTCTTTTGTGCATCTGCCTTACCAAACGCATTCGTATTTAGATAAGTACTATCTGTATTTTCAAAAACAATACTTTTTGTATTGACCAGACCTGCAAGACCATTATCATTAATGGAAACAGTCTTTCCTGTAAATTTTAAATCTGTAATACCCGTATTTTCAAACGCATATGCTCCGACTTCAATTCGCTCCACTTTATTTCCATATACAATTTTATTCAAATATCCTGTTGAACTGAAACAACTTTCAGGTAGCTTAACCTCTGTATTTCCGTTAAATTCTACTGCTGTATCCTTATCACTTTTATGTAAAAATGATTTGTAAAACACAGATTTACTTGCAACATACTTTGAATCAGAATCTATTTCTTCAAAATCTACCTGTCCATTAAATATTACATGCTCTAGTGCCCCATTATTACTAAAAGCATAACTTCCAATCTTTGCATCACAATCCAACGTAAAATCTTTTAAGTTATTTGCCCCTGCACCTGCAAAAGCACTGTCGCAAATGATTGCATTTTTTGCCTTAATATTAATACTGCTAATATTATCACAGTCAGCAAATAAGGATGCTGGTATTACTACATTTTTGTCCTCAGCATTAATCGTAATATTTTTTAAAGCTTTACAATCTTTGAATACACCCTTTCCCATAGGTCTATACTCATTTATATAATAATTACTATTTAATTGACTGTCTTCAATCTCAAGTAGTTGTATCGGCACAATAGCATCTTTTAAACTAGAACAGCCAGCAAAAGCCTCATCACCAATTGCCTTCAAATTAGAACCATAATTTTCAGTTGTTCCATCTTCATTTAAAAACGTAACTTTTTCTAATGTGTTTCTTTCTTTAAAAGCCGCATCAGCAATAAGCTTATAAGTTTCTGGCACATAAAGGGTTTTAATGGATGGTGGT
>ERZ779673.364-NODE-364-length-21308-cov-2.776737_pt1 | contig 21308 bp, 18 predicted proteins | sample MGYA00511956_ERZ779673 | MGnify/ENA primary metagenome ERZ779673 (study PRJEB29588, sample SAMEA2152065) | human gut metagenome | biome: human gut; feature: human-associated habitat; material: faeces | place: Denmark | collected 2008/2010 ... | reverse complement strand
TTATTACATCTTCTCCAAGCTTTGTATATTTCTCTTGAGCTTCATCAGACAACTTATATTCATCAACATATTTAATGTGTGTAATCTTTTTTTCAGATATTTCTGGCTCTGTTTTTGTTTCAGCATATAATTTATTTAATTGTTCAAAATTTAAGTTTATAATTTCTTCTGCTAATTTTATTTGTTTATCTTCTATTACTTGATTTACAATTTCTTGTTCTTCTTTTGATAAATAGGATAATTCAACACTTGAATTTATAGGTATAATTTCTTGATTTACTTTTTCCTGCAATTCCTTAATTAGTTCTGTAAGTCTAATATATCTATAAATTTGACTTTTCTTTTCAGAATTCCCTTCAGGGGAATTATCGCTGTATTCATTGATATTACTTATGTTAGGGTTGTTTTTTAATATTTCCATTTTTAACTTATAAGCATATCCTTTTTCAACAGGTGGTATTTTATCTCTATTACATAAATTTGTATCTATCATAATTAGAGTTGCTTTATTATCATCACAATCCACAATTTGAGCAGGAATAGTGGATAATCCTAGCTCTTTAGAACATTGTACTCTATTATGACCTGATATAATCTCATACTTATCGTTATCTATTTTTCTAATAATAATAGGTACTAAAACTCCGTTTTCTTTAATACTTTCTAAAACTTCTTGTTTTTTATTTTCATCATACATAGAAAAAGGTTGCCTTTTTCTAAAAGCAACCAATTTGTTTATTTCTATATTTATAATTGAGCCATCTGATTTTTCCTCTATTTTTTTATTTAAAATAGGTTTTTGTGTTTCTATTTCAGGCTCTGCATTTTTTAAAAAATTTCTTTTTATATCATCATTATATATCACTTAAAATTACTCCTTTCATTCAAGTTCCATATCTGATTCAATAGAATTAGGCTCTACATATAAATCATTTACTTCATCATATTCTAGTTCTAGCAGTTCTTCATCTGTTAGAAAATCTTTATCTTTTAATATATCTTTATCTGTAACAAGTGAGCCTATGTTATTTACTAAAACTCCTCGTTCTATTTGATAGCCATTATCTATTTCTGAATTTCTTATATCATAATAAAATAAATTAGGTTTTCGCTCCTTAATAGGAGGCTTTTCGTGTAACCATTGTAATTTGAATTTTTCCATATTTACATCTCCATTTCTTCTAATTCTAATTCTAGTTCATTATTTAATCTTTCAATTTTACTAACTGAATCTGAAATAGTGGAATTAGCTGATATACCCAAAAGAGGGATAGTTTCTTTTAAATTGTTATAAACAAAACAAGCCTTATTTTCATCATCTATAATTACCAAATAAAAAGATACATTTTTGTCTTTTAAATGATAATTTGTTTCATTCCATACAGTAATATCATCTTCAGAAATATTATTTTTAGAAATAAAGTACATTTGACCGATTCTTTTTAAAATATCAGGATTTCTAAATATGTTATCTTCAGATAATTCAGAATAATTATTTACAATATAATTATATAAGTAACTGTCATCTGAAATAGCTTGGAGTTTTTTCAAACTTGTATCTTTTATAAACATTCGTAAGTTTTTCAATTTATCTCCTCCTAAAAAGAGCTAGTGTTATACTAGCTCTTAACAAATACATTCTTTATTTAAGTTCATTCCATCTTTAAAGCCTTGCTTGTAGTATTTTTCCATTGTAGCACTATCTCTAGCCAATAAATCTTCAAATGTCAAATCAACATACTTGTTTAGTTGTTTTTTTAATCTATCGCTATAAACTTTGTCTATAAGTTCACGGAGCTTTTCTTCGTGTTTGTTCATCTTGATTTCATTGTCAATTTGCTTTTCTTCTTTAGATTTTTTCATTAAAATACCTTGCGCTCTATCCCAATAGATTATTTCAATAATTGTATCATCCATAATGTTTACCTCCTTGTAAACATTATACATATAAATATTATCAACTCCAAACCCATTTTTACATTTCCATATCATCATCTTCCATAGCTTCAGAATCGTTTTCAGCTTGATTTTCATTTTCGTTTTCTAAATTATGCCTTACAGTAATATGTTTCATTACATTTTCATCATTTTTTATGTGTTGATCTATATCACTAATATTATTTTCAGAAGTGTTATAATAGAATATAGCATAATTGCCTTGCTTATTTCCATTTATTTCATAAGCTAAAGTTTTCTTACCCAAATTATCAACTGTAACAGGTTTGTTTGAGATTTTTTCAAGCATTTCCTTATAGTCTTTTATAACATCATTTAACTTTTCCTCGCTTAATTGAGGCTTAAAGATTAAAACACTTTCATATTTTTTCATATCAATATTCTCCTTTTGATTTTTTAGTTCTTCAATTTGTTTTTTTAGTTTTTCGTTTTCTTCTAATAGTAAAACATTGTCAACAAATTTAGTATTTTCATCACTATAGTTTTTGTCAATTTCTTTATTATTCATCATACTTAAATAGTTTTCTTCTGTAACTATAATATGATCCATTAAATTAACATTGAAAATACCTAAAAATTTACTAACTTTATTGGTAAGTTCTTTATCCATAGCACTTGACCTTAAACTATTAGAAGGGTGGTTATGAACTAAAATAACACTATCACTAGCTGTCAATAATGCAGTTCTTAAAACATCTTTCGAATCGATAAAAATACCTGAAGAAGATCCTATTCCTAAAAGTCTTACAGTTCTTAAATTCATTGATCTATCTAATCCTAATAAAATTAAGTGTTCCTGTGTAGCATTTCTAATTTCTTTGACTTCTTCTAAATTTAAGACATCTGTACTTCGTTTATTTGAATATCTTTACTATATTCTTTTTGAGGCTTTTTCTGTACTTCTATATTCATATTAGAAAGCCTCCATTTCATCAGTTTCTTCAATTTCTTCAAGTATTATAGTTCGATCTTCTAAATCTTTCTTTATATCTTCAATTTGATTATCTTCTATAGATTTAAAACCTGAATTCTCATAATCATCTCCAACTATAAAACAATTTCCTGCGATATAATCATAGTCAAATTGTAAGTTAGGCTTTAAGTTTTCAAGTTTACCTTCTTCGTTACAAACAAGAAGTAAATTATCTTTATATGGTACAACTTCAATTAGTCCACCTACTAATTTTTGTTTATCTTCTAGGGTATCATCAATTTCCATTACAACAGGATCTTTTCCAACTTCTTTAAATATTACTTTTAGTCTTTTAATTTCTTCTAAATCATATTGTTCTTTCAATTCTTCTAAAGTATATCTATTTAAGTCTATATCACAATTTCCAAAGTCTATATATCCATCATCAAGAATAGTTATATCTCCATTTTCCCAACTTCTGCCATAGGCTTCAAAATCGAAGAAATCATCAATTTTCAATTCTCTTAAAGTATCCATCAATCCTGTAACTTCAGCCATTTCAAATCCCATTTTTGTTTCTGAAGATACAAAAGATTCTGTATCAGAAAATTTATAATAAGCAATATCATCAGCTTGTTCCATTAAATTTGCCAATTCTTCTACAGTCATTTCAGCTTGACTTTCTACATAAGCATTTACAGCCTCCATATCAGATACATTTTCTGAAATAGTTGCTAATAAATTCAAATTATCAAGATTTTCATATTCAGAAATTTTAATTGGTAGATCTGTTTCATAATCATTTATCATATATTCTTCATAACAGTTACCTGTTTCTGCTAGAGATTTTTCAACTTCTTCCTGTGTTAGTTGAAGTCCAACTTTTTCTCTTAAAAATGTATTCAATTCTTTTTTAGAAACAGGAAGTTCAAGCCATTCTCCAACTAATTCGCCTTCATTATATTTTCCTAAATTTCCAATCCAAACTTTAAGCAAAATTATCAACTCCTTTCAACAAAAAAAGAGCCAATAATGACTCTTTTAAATTTTTTCTAAAATGTCTTTCATTAACTTTTCATCTACAAGGCTTTCTATCATTTTTTGATATTTAGCAAGTACAAGTATTTCTTTTGTGTCAGGAACAGGATTTTCTATTTTTACCTGTTTCTCAATATTCTCTTTTTTTGCTAGTATAACTTTTTCTCTCTCAAATATCTTCATTTCAAGTTGCCCTGTTAGTTCAAGTTCTTGTTTTCTAATAGGATAGTTCTTTTCCATATTTTTAAATATCATTTCTCCATATTTACCATAAATCATTTCATTACCTTCTTTCTATTAAATTATACAATACACCAATAGGGCTTTCAAAACCCCTGAAACAAAAAAAGAAAAGCAAGAAACATTTAAGTTTCCTGCTTTTCAAATTATTTCATTATATACATTATAGCACTAATTTTTAGGTATTCAACCCCAAAAATTTTTTATATAATTTTTACCCTATAAAATTTAGTCTGTAATTTTTAGTCTGCAATTTTTATTAAGCCTTTATATGTTGCTCTTATTCCAACTTCATATTGTATATAGTCTATAGAATTCCTTAAAGCTCCTTTTGAAAGATATAAACAATCTTTTACACGATCCTCACTATAATTAGCGAAATACTTATATTCTAATATCTTTGCTTTGATTTTATCATTCTTTTTAAAGTCATCATATATACTATCTATTAAGTTTTTCCATTTTATATATTCTTCAATTCTTTCTTCAATTTCTATATCGTGAATAGCAATTCCTTCAGTTAAATTGCTCGTTTTTCCTTTGCTTTTAATGAAAGAATTGACATCTTTACATATTGGAGCAGAGCCTAATTGAGATTTTAGTTCTTTTATTTGATTTTCCATTATAGGATATTCAGATAATTTTTCATTTACAATTTTTCTTACCTTTTTTACAATCATCGCAAAGATCCTCCTTAATTTTTCGCTCATAAGTGTTATAATTGTCATAGCCTTCGACATCTTCATATTCTTCGCTATCTTCAGGGGATTCATCTTCAAACATATTCTCATACATATCAACTTCTAGTGTTTTAGTTACTAAATTCTCAACTAAATCATCTATTGTATCAATATTTATAATATGTATTTTATTTCCACTTGGTATAATTAAATTCTTTTCTTTACCATCAACAGTTAAAATACATTCACATTGACACTTTTCTATAAATAATCTTGCAATTTCCATACTTTTACCTCCATAAAAAAAACACCTTAAAAGGTGCTTTCTAAAATATTTTACATTTCCATATCCATATTATCTTCTTCAGAAAAATTGGAAGTGGAAGGAATGTTATCATATAAACTTTCAAAAAATTCAGGTGGATATTCTCGTTGTTCAAAATTTGCTTTTGAATTTTTCTTACCTTGATTTTTTATCCTTGCCTCTCGTAGTTCTTTTTCCTCCACAGCATCAGCAACCCATCTTAAAATAGTTGCATAATCACTTTCGTATTCTACACCTTTTGAAGCCTTATATAAAGAAAGGTGTTCTATACATTTATTTGTTTTAATTTCTCCAAATTTATCAGTTAATTCTTCATATTCAGAGTCATATAAATATACATTTGAAAGAAATTTTTTCTTCGTTTCTGTGTGTATATTTTTATTATTATATTTTATATTATTTACTTCCATCTTTTCATCACTAGCCTCGTGATTTTTAGGTGGATAGGGGTAGTGATTATTTGATAGATAGGGGGAAACATTAGGATATATTCTCCTTTGTAAAAATTCTTGTTTTTCTGTATATCTGCGATCTATTACTATAAAATTATATTTTTCTAAATTAGAAACCCACCTTGAAACAGTTTTATGATCTACTTTAAATTTATCTCCTAAATATTTATTTGTTGCATAGCAATATCCTTTGCTATTAGCAAGAGAAGTGATTACTGCATATAATAGTTTTTCATTAGGTTTCAAATCTTCACTATATAATACAGTTGCAGGAATAATTGAAAAATATCCTGCTCTATGAAATTCGTTTTCTTCATTCATTTTTTCTATCACTTTCCTTTCCTGCTATAATACAGGCATAAAGTAAGAGTGAAAGATTTGCTCCAATAAATAAGCCACTTATTAAACCTATCCAAAACATTAAAATCATCTCCTTATTTAAACCATATTTCTTATTTCAGCATTTTTATATATTAAGCTGATTAACTTCTTGTCTAATAAAATAAAATCCTTTAAATCAATTTTTAGAGTTTTTAGTATATATTCTAAATTCTCATTTTCCATATAATATAAAACTGCAATATTATATAAAAGAAAGTTTTTATTGCATAAAAAAACAAGTATCTCTTTTAGAAATACTTGCCACCTTTTATATTCAATTATTTTCCAATCTTCTATTAGTTTTATAGTCTGATTTTCAAGTGTATTTCCATTCATAAGCCAAGTTCTCGAAGTAGGACTTATTGATTCTATAATACATTCTTTTCTTTCTTCTATTAGCTTGTCTATATTATAATAATTGTGTAAATAGAATTTTATTTTTCTGCATCTTTTGTCATTCATAGATTACCTCTTTCTATGAGTATAAAAAAATAAAGTGCCTGAAAACACTTTATTTCTTGTAAAAGATCAATGTTATTTTCAAGGTTAATAAGCAACTCCGTTCATCAGGCTTTCCATGACCAGCATCTAGAACGATTACTTTGTTAGAAACAGGAAGAGAAACAGTTTGAACAGTTTGTTTTGAACTAGCAACTTGAAAAACAAAAACAAATAAAGAAATTAATAAAATTGTAGATATTATACCAAATCTTTTTTTACTTAAAATAATCATAAATACACCCCATACATATATATTTCATTTATTTAAAATTATGTCAGTCAGAGCCTGTTTCTTCAATTAAAAAATATCAGATGAATAAACTGTATTTGATTGATATTAAAATGAATAAAATTTCCACTTTTGAGAAAAATATGTGTAAAACATATAATACAAGGAGTGGAATTTTTTAATGCAATATAGAAATTTGATGATAAAGGGTGCAATTTTAGGAAAAAGTCAATTAGAGGATTATTTGGAAAAGGAGGCTTCAAGCCATAATTTACAAAATTATTCTGATAAAAATACTTATCCTATTCCAAGGTTGAAGGAAAATTTTGAAATAATTTCTGATGTATATAATTTGTTGAATGAACATGCAAAATTAAAAATACCAATACATCCAGCAGGAGAATGGATTTTAGATAATTATTATGTAATAGATGAAACTATAAAAAATATTAAATTAGAATTGTCTAAACGTAAATATACTAAGTTTTTGGGAATATCTAATGGTAATTATGCTGGATTTGCTAGAGTGTATGTTTTGGCAAGTGAAATTATAAATTATACTGACAATAAAATTGATGGAAAAAGCTTGAAAGATTATTTGGCTGGCTATCAAAGAAAAAAGACTCTTAGTATGGAAGAAATATGGAGTATAAGTATTTTTATGAAAATTGCTTTAATAGAGAATATTAGGCAAATTTGTGAAAGAATATATATTTCTCAAATACAAAAATACAAAGTTGAAAATATAGTAGAAAGATTAGTTGAACAGAAAAATAAAGGAGAATTACAGTTTACTAAAATATCGGAATATAAAAACAAAATAGAAAAATATGCTGAAATGAAATATTCATTTATTGAGTATTTATCATATAAATTAAAAAAATATGGTAAAAAGGCATATCCATATTTAGAAATTTTAGAAGAGCAAGTTAATAGAGCTGGAATGGATTTGGATGAGGCTATAAAAAAAGAGCATTTTGATATTGCAATAAATAAAATTTCAATGGGAAATTGTATTACAAGTATTAAAAATTTAAATAGAATTAGTATGTTAGAAATATTTGAAGATATTAATGGAGTAGAAGATATATTAAAACAAGATCCAGCAGATGTGTATGAAAAGATGGATTATCAAACTAAAATAATGTATAGAAATGCAATTAAAGAGATTTCTCAAAAAACTAAAATATCTGAAATATATATTGCAAAAAAAGTATGGAGTTTAGCTCAAAATGCTGAAAAAGAAAGTAAAAAAAGTCATGTAGGGTATTATTTAATATCAGATGGAAGACAAAAGTTGCTACAAGAACTTATTGGAAAAACAACGAAAAAGCTTTCAAATGATAAAAAGATTGCTATATGGCTTACTATACTATGTGTTTGTACAGCAATAATTTCAATATTACTTTCAAGTTATTTTTATATAAAAACAAAAGCATCTATATGGTTTGCTATTATTTTAGGAATTTTATTAATTATACCAATACAAACAATTATAGTACAAATTGCTCAATATATTTTAGGAAAATTTGTAAAACCGAAATCAATACCTAAATTAGATTTTGAACAAGGAGTTCCAAAAGAATACGCAACTTTTGTTGTAATACCAACAATTGTGAATTCGAAGCAAAAAGTACAAAAGATAATGAAGAATTTAGAAAAATATTATATGGCAAATAAAAGTGACAACATATATTTTGCTTTATTGGGAGATTGTACAGCAGGCAAAAATGAGACGGAAAAATTTGATGAAGAGGTTATAAATGCAGGAATAGAAGAAGCTCAAAAATTAAATAATAAATACCCAGACGGAACATTTACTAAATTTAATTTTCTATATAGAAAAAGAGTATGGAATACATCTGAAGAATGTTATTTAGGTTGGGAAAGAAAAAGAGGCTTATTAAATCAATTTAATGAATATATTTTAGGAAAAAGCAAAAGTAAGTTTTTAATAAATACAATTGAAAATTCAAAAGAAAAGTTTGGACAAATACCAAATATTAAATATGTAATTACTTTAGATTCAGATACTGAACTATGCCTTAATACAGGATTAGAGATGATTGGCGCAATGGCACATATATTAAATAGACCTGTATTAAATCATAAACAAGATTTAGTAATAGATGGACATGGATTAATTCAACCTAGAGTAGGAATTTCGCTTGAAGATATACAAAAAAGTTATTTTACTAAGCTGTATGCAGGTTCTGGAGGAAAAGATGCATATACAAATGCAATATCAGATATATATCAAGATAATTTTGAAGAAGGAATATTTACTGGAAAAGGAATTTATGATTTGCCAGTTTTTTCAGCAGTTTTAGCAAATGAAATTCCTGAAAATACAGTTTTAAGCCATGATTTGTTAGAAGGAAGTTATTTAAGGTGTGGACTTGCATCAGATATAATGTTACTAGATGGCTACCCTTCTGGCTATAATAGTTTTAAAGCAAGGCTTCACAGATGGATAAGAGGAGACTGGCAATTAGTTCAATGGCTAAATAGCACAATTATAAACAAAAGGGGAGAAAAAAAGCAAAACCCATTAAGTATATTGTCAAGATATAAAATATTAGATAACTTAATAAGAAGTTTATTAGAAACCACTATTGTAATTTCAATGATTTATGTATGTGTTTTTAAATTATTATTTAATATAAAAATATGGCCAATAATGATTTTATTAATAATATCAGCAATAATTCCAACAATTTTGGAATTGGTAAATCGTATTTTATTAAAAAAAGATCAAGAAAAACCTCAAAAAACTTTTACTGAAACAATATCAGGTGTAAAAGCTGCAATACAAAGAGGAATTTTAGCATTAGGTAATTTGCCAGATAAAGCATATTTTAGTTTAAATGCTTGTGTAAAAACACTAAAAAGAGTATTTTCTACAAAAAAACATTTACTTGAATGGATGACTGCAGAAGATGCTGAGAAAAATGCTAAAAAAGATGTACTTTCATATTATAAAAATATGGCATCAAATATTGTTTTAGGAATATTGGCATTAATTTTGCTATTTATTTTACCATTTAAATTTAGCAATATATTTATACTATTATTTGCACTACTCTGGCTTATAGAACCATATATAATGTGTAAAATAAGCAAAGAATATAAGATTGCACCAAAAATTGAAGAACTAAACCAGGGAGAAAAAGAATATTTATTAAATTTAGGAAAAAGAACATGGCAATATTTTAAAGATCTTATAAATGAAAAAAGTAATTTTTTACCACCAGATAATTATCAAGAAGATAGAAGACCAAGAATTGTAAATAGAACTTCACCCACAAATATTGGACTAGGCCTATTAGCAGTAATATCAAGCTATGACTTAGGGTATGAGAATTTACAAGATACAATAAATTTATTAGAAAAAATGTTAAATACAATTAGTAGTTTACCAAAGTGGAATGGGCATTTATACAATTGGTATGATTTAAACACTTTAGAACCACTAACTCCAAGGTATGTATCATCTGTAGACAGTGGGAATTTAGTAGGTTACCTTTTTACAGTAAAACAATTTTTAATAGAGCATGAGAGTACAGGTACAACTGAACAACTAATTCAAATGGTAAATACGTTAATATACAATACAGATTTTTCGAAATTATATGATGAAGATACAAGGCTGTTTTCTATAGGTTTTAATATAGAGGAAAATGCTTTAACAGATTCGTATTATGACCTTTTAGCATCAGAAGCAAGACAAACCAGTTTAGTTGCAATAGCAAAAAAAGATGTACCTGCAAGGCACTGGAACAATTTAAGCAGAACACTTACAATATTAAACAAATATAAAGGTTTAATATCATGGTCTGGAACCGCTTTTGAATATTTTATGCCAAATATAAATATACCAAAATACCCAGGAAGTTTATTAGATGAATCTTGCAAATTTATGCTAATGAGCCAAAAAGAATATGCAAAACAACTAAACATTCCGTGGGGAATATCTGAATCAGCTTTTTATTTAAAAGACTTACAAAATAATTATCAATATAAGGCATTTGGAATACCATGGCTAGGATTAAAAAGAGGACTTTCTGATGAAATGGTAACAAGTTCTTATGCAAGTATTTTAACAATTAATGAAAATCCAAAAGATGTGGTAAATAACTTGAAAAAACTAGAGAAAAATGGCATGTATGAAAAATATGGATTTTATGAATCAATAGATTATACACCAACAAGATTAAAAAAGGGCGAAAAATATGCTTTAGTAAAAACATATATGGCACATCACCAAGGATTAATATTAGTATCAATAAACAATTTATTTAAGCAAAATATAATGCAAAAAAGATTTATGGAAAACCCAGAATTAAAAGCAATTGATATCTTACTTCAAGAAAAAATGCCAGAAAATATTATAATAACGAAAGAAGAAAAAGAAAAGGTTGAAAAAATAAAGTATATATATGATAATGATTATTCTCAAAGAGAAATAACAAAGCCTAATATTAGAATACCTCAAATAAATGTAATTTCAAGTGGAAATTATACAATAGTTATGAATTCAAAAGGAGAAAGTTACAGCAAGTATGGAAATTTATTAATTAATAGATATAAAAAGACAAATGATTTAAACCAAGGAATTTTCTTTTATATAAAAGATGTAAAATCTAAAAGAATTTGGACAGCAAATCAAATGGATTATTTAGGAAAGCCTGATAAATATGCAATATATTTTTCAGATGATCAAGATAAAATAGTAAGACAAGATGGAGCTATAGAAACAATATTAAAAACTACTATTTCTGAAAACGGACCAATAGAACTAAGAAGCTTAGAATTGACAAACCATGGTTTAGAAAATCAAACATTAGAAATTACAAGCTTTTTAGAGCCAGTACTATCAGAAGAATTGCAAGATAATAGTCACCCAAGCTTTAATAATTTGTTTTTAAGCTATGAATATTTAAATGATGAAGAATCAATGATTGTGACAAGGAGAAAAAGGCAAGAAGGCGAATCACAAGTTTTTTTAGGTATAAAATTATATACAGAAAATGAAACAATTGGTAAATTAGAATATGAAATTGATAAAGAAAAATTTTATGGAAGGAATGAACTTGGACTTCCAAATGCAATAAAAAATTCAATTCCATTAAGTAATAATGTACAATTAACAACAGAGCCTATTACTGCAATGAAAAGAACAATAAGTATAAAACCAGAAGAAAAAGTAATTTTGAATTTGATTTTAGCAGTTGCAGAAACTAGAGAAGAAGTTGTTAAAAATTTAAAAGAATTTACAAGTCAAGCTACTATTAAGTATAACTTTGAATTATCAAAGGCAAGTAAAGAAGCGGAAAATAAATATTTAGAAGTTACAGCAAAACAGACAGAATTATATCAAAAAATGCTTGGTTATTTGCTGTATAACAATCCATTAAAAACTTTAACATGTAACCAAATAAATGCTCCAGTAAGTAAATTGTGGAAATATGGAATTTCTGGGGATTTACCTATCTTATTATTAAATATGAAAGACAAAGATGAAGTAGAAAATTTAACTGAAGTATTAAAAGCATATAATTACTTTAGAGTAAAAAATATAATGGTGGATTTGGTAATTGTAAATCAAGAAAAATATAGTTATGAAGATAATTTAAAAAATGAAATATATAATTGTATATCAAATGAAAATTTATCTTATTTGCAAAATATAAAAGGTGGAATATTTGTATTAGAAAATTTAACATCTGAAGATATAAAATTTTTACAGTATCGTGCAAATTTGAGTTTAGACTCAAGTAATGGAAATATATATAGATACTTAAAAGAACAAGAAGAAGAGTATTTAGAAAAAATTAAAAATTTGCCATTTGAAGAAACACCAAGAACTATTGAAAATATACAAGCAAAAAGAGAAAAACTAGAAGATTTAAAATATTTAAATGAATATGGTGGATTTTCACAAGATGGAAAAGAATACAAAATTAGAGTAAATAAAGATGAAAAATTACCAACTGTATGGAGTCATATTTTAACAAATAAACAGTTTGGCACATTAGTTACAGAAGGAATGGGAGGTTATACTTGGTATAAAAATAGTAGGCTAAATAGATTAACATCATGGAGTAATTTACCAGTACAAGATATTCCATCGGAAATTATATATATGCAAGATAAAGATACAAAGAAAATATGGTCATTAGGTTTAAGCCCATGCCCAGATGAAAATGATTATTATATAACTTATGGTCTTGGTTATGCAAAATATCAACATCAAAGTAATGAAATTGCTCAAACTTTAAATATGTATATACCAATGGAAGATAATTTAAAAGTACAAGTACTAAAACTAGAAAACCATGGGTTAAAAAAGAAAAGGATTAAATTAATATATTATATTAAACCAGTATTAGAAGAAGATGAAATTAAATCAAATGGATATTGTAACTTAGAATTTGTTCCAAATTCTAATATAGTTTGTATAAAAAACACAGGAGTGGAAAATACCTTTTCTGATTATATGTTTGTATCATGCAGTGAAAAAATAAAATCATATACAGGAAGCAAACAAAGCTTTATAGGAAATGGAAGTATTATTAACCCAGATGGAATATATCAAATTGAATTAGATAAGCAAAATAGTTTATGGCAAAATGAAATAATTGCAATAGAATGTGAAGTGGAATTAGAGACATTAGAAAATAAAGAAATTATATTTACATTAGGTGTAGGACAAACAGTGCTTGAATGTCAAGATATAGCGTATAAATACAATAATTTAAGCAAAGCAAAAGAAGAATACGAAAATACTAAAAATTATTGGAAAAACATGACTGAAAACTTACAAGTAAATACACCATTAGAGTCAATTAATATTTTATTAAATAGTTGGTTAATTTACCAGACTATAACTTCAAGACTACTAGCAAAAACAGGGTATTATCAATCAGGTGGAGCTTATGGATTTAGAGATCAGCTTCAAGATACAATTGCACTTAAATATGTAAATCCAGATATAACAAAACAACAAATAATTAAGCATAGTAAACATCAATTTATAGAGGGAGACGTGGAACATTGGTGGCATGATGAAACTTCAAGAGGCATACGCACAAGGTTTTCGGATGATAGACTTTGGCTTGTGTATTTAGTAGAAGACTATATTGCATTTACAGGAGATAAAGAAATACTAGATATAAAAACTCCATACTTAAAAGGAAATTTACTTGAAAATGATGTAGATGAAAGATATGACATGTATGAGCAATCTGAAATAGAAGAAAGCATATATGAACATTGCAAAAGAGCTATCAACATTTCCCTAAATTTTGGGGAAAACGGCTTACCTAAAATAGGCTCTGGAGACTGGAATGATGGCTTTAGTACAGTTGGAAATAAAGGAAAAGGTGAAAGCATATGGTTAGGATTTTTTTTATATAATGTTTTGAAAAAGTTTATTCCAATATGTGTAGAAAAAGATGAAACAGAACTTGCAAAAAAATATGAAGAAATAATGGAAAAATTAAAAAGAGCACTAAATTCAAGCGGTTGGGATGGAAGATGGTTTAGAAGAGCTTTTATGGATGATGGCAATGTTTTAGGAAGTATGCAAAATGAAGAATGTAGAATTGACTCAATTGCTCAGAGCTGGTCAGTTATATCTGAAGCAGGAGATAATGATAAAAAATATATATCAATGGAAAGTTTAGAAAATCATTTAATAGACAAGGAAAATGGTGTTATAAAATTATTAGATCCTCCTTTTGACAAAGGAATATTAAAACCTGGCTATATTAGTAGTTATGTACCAGGAACAAGAGAAAATGGTGGACAATACACACATGTGTGTTGTTGTTAGCACCAGTTTTTGAAATATTGATACTCTTACATATAAAATACTCAAAATTTGCACAACAAAATAATCAAAAAATGCACAATACATATTGAATAGAATGTTAAACACCGATAATATTTGACAAAAGGCAAAAAAAATGCTAAAATATTACTAGAATATGAATAAAATATAAAAATAATCATAAAATAGTAATAAAGAGGTGAGTAAAAATGAATTGCTATAATATGGTGTTAGAATATATAAATAAAAGCGAAAAAGGAAGACCAATTTTTATTGAAGAAATTAAAGAGTATATTATAAGATTTTACAACGAAAATGAAAAAGAAAAAGTATTCAATAATATTAAAGCTATTTTAAATAGAATGAATAAAGAAGGCATAATAGAAACAGCATATAAGGGCATTTATTATATCCCTAATGAAAATATATTTGGCAAAATGTTACTTGGAAATAGGCAAATAATTAGGTATAAGTATATAATGGACAAAGAGGGTAATATAAAAGGTTACATTACTGGAGCAAAGCTTTTTAATGAGGCACATTTAACTACTCAAGTTCCAAATGTTATAGATATTGCTACAAATGAATGTAAAAACTTTAATAAATATGAAAATAAGAATTTGAATGTTATAATTAGAAAACCTAAAATTGAGATAAACAATGAGAATTATAAGTATTTACAATTATTTGACTTAATAGAGAATAAAGACAATATAGGAATTGAAGTAGATAATCCTGATGAAATAATCTATAATTTCATAGAGGAAAATAATTTAGATTTTGAAAAGATAATTAAATATGCTATGGATACAAAAAGCAGAACTGTAATAAACAAGATACTTGTTTTAGCAAGGTAGGAGGTAAAAATGAATTTACATTTAAATAAAGAATTATTTAGAGATTTTATAGATAACTTAAATACAAAAACAGGAATAGATTCAGATATTATTGAAAAAGATTATTATGTATGTACAATATTGAAAGAATTATCAAAAAATCAAGATGAATTACAAGCATATTTTAAAGGTGGAACAGCAGTCTATAAAATATTAGATACAATGAATCGTTTTTCAGAAGATATAGACTTAACGGTAAAAGTTATTCCTGAACAATCAAATACTAAAAACAAAAACAGATTAAAAGAGTCAGCTCTAGGTTATGAGGTAAAAGGACTAGAATTATCAAAAGATGAATGTATTGATAATAAGGGAAGTGTTACAGGAATATACAGATATAATTCTATTTATGATACTAGTAAAGATCCATTACATAGAGCAGGAATTATACAAGTAGAAGCAACATCTTTTACGGTTAGTGAGCCTTATAAAAAATATAAAATAGAACCACTTATATATAAATTAGCAAACGAAAGTGAGAGAAAAATTTTAAAAGAACAGTTTGAAATATCAGATTTTGATATAAATATTATAAAACTTGAAAGAATGTTTATAGATAAAGTTTTTGCAGCAGAGTTTTATTATATTAGAAATATGCATAAGGATACATCAAAGCATTTATATGACATTACAATACTAGCACAAACAAAAGCAATTAAAGAATTGTTACAAAACAAAGAAGAACTAGAGAAACTAATTTCATATAAAAGGCAAGAAGAGAGCATTAGAAAAGGTGGAATTGATGCTGATTTAAAAATTAAGGACTTCACCTATTTAAAACAAGACTTTAATGAGGAATTATTAAAGGAATTTGAAAATATGCAAAATAAATATGTATTAAATGATAAATATAAAATAGAAATCAGTGAAGTAAAGATTACTTTAAATGAAATAATAAATAATAAAAATATTATATAAGCAAAAATGTGAAACAAAATATTCCAAAATAGAGTAAAATGTTTCACAGTTTATTTAATTGAATAGAAAAATAGAAAGCATTTGCAGTGTAAATATTGCAGGTGTTTTTTTATTGTTTTAGAGATATGCAGAACCTCTATAAAAGTTCTAGGTTTAGCAAGCCGATGCTATAAAATATGCTCGCATTAGTATAAACGGTCTATTTATACAAAATGCGTAAGTGAGAACTTGGAACTATAAACTCACAATAAATAAAGAGTATTGGTGGATACTTGGATGTGGATTTGTAATTGTAAAAAGCTTGGACAAGTATAAGTAAAGATTGCTATAGGTATTACAAAATAATTTTCAATTATTTTGCATACTAAGGCTGTAACAAATAAATTTTAACAGCCTTAGCAATCAGCAATTATAGTAACAAAGGTTACTTACTAGACTGCCTATGAAACTTGGCAAGCGACCGACGGTTTCTTAAAAGAAAGGTGTAATAATCCTATTTAAAATCTGGGATATATTACGCCTAATCTACAAAGCTCACTCCTTCAGGTTTCTAAAAAGTTAAGAAAATTATGGTAAATTGTTTTTAAAAAAGATATTTTATGATAAAATAAAATTAAATTATTATAAGTTGGGGGATACAAATGATACAAGATAGTAAAATAGCATATTCAGAAATTTATGCAATAATAAATTTAATGGAAGATCAGTTTATAGATAAAGTACCAAAAAAAATTAAAGATTTTTTTGAAGAAGAAAGAGATAAGGAATACTATCCTATTATTGATGTAAATATAGAATTAGATGAACAAAACTTACAAAGAGAAACTATAGTTTTACTTGCTATATTAAAATTAAATTACTGGTGTGATAGTGAGGAAGAAAAACAAGAAATTTTAAAAAGTTTTTCTGATAATGAAAATTTAAAAATCAAAGAACAACAAGAATTATATGAAAAATATAATCCTGATAATATATTCAAAAAGAAAGAGCAAAATACTGTTGTTGAAGATAAAGAAGTTGTTAATTCTTTATCAATGGTAGAATACAAAAAACCAAATTTTATAAAGAAACTTTTAAGCAAAATTAGAAGTTTATTAAAAAACTAGGAGGATTTAAGTTATGGTAAAATTAAGTGAAATTTATGATAGAACTAAAAGTCCCTTGGATAATTCAGAAATATTACAAAGGATAGTAGAAGGATATGCAAAATCTTCTAGGACAGATGTCTTTAATAGAAGTGATTTATATAGTTTTTTAGTTAAGATGAATCAGAATAAAGATAATACAGGAATTAATTTAACAGATAAAGAGCAATTTTTTGTAGATACATATAACCAATGGATAGATAATATTTTAAGATTAAATGATAATCAAATGAAAGTATTAGAACAACAAAGAGGAATGGCAGCAAGAGAATTACAACAATATTTGAAATCTTTTGGAAAAGTTAGTTCAATGCAAGATATAACAAGATTAAAGAGTAATCCTTTATTTGAAGAAGATATAAACGGATGGGAATTAAATGATGGATGGGAACATATAAAATCACAATATATATCAGGAAGGCAAGAGAGTAAAATTCCAGTAAAGCATAGGTTATATATTGGATGGCAAAATCAAGATATGTGGAAACTGGCCCAATTATTTAAAAGTAAATGCGAATCACAACAAATACCATTTTATTTTAAATTAGGTTCATCAAGTGAAAGAGATGATAAGATGGTTGTATATGCGGATACGGATAATTTAGCCAATTATATAAGTGCATTTCAAGAAATTGCACAAGAGCATCCTGAAATTGTCGAAAGATGTGGAGAGCCACCAGCTCTTACAGGAACAATAGATAATTGGATTGGAATTGGAGATGAACCACCATTAAAAAGTAATGGAGAAAATCAATCCTATAACTCTCTTAGAGCAGATATTTTTGAAGCTGCTATAGAGGAAACTTTACTATCTAGCATAAAAGATTTCAAAGGACAAAATGTAACATTTGATGGAAAACAAGTAAAATTTAATGATTTATTTATTGAACAGGCAGCTGGAACTATTATAGAAATATTAGATAAAAATAAAGATTCAAAATTTAAAGAACTTCCTAATTTAGGATTAAAAGATGCAGATCTAACAAATCCTAAATTTAAAGAACATATTAAAAATCATTTAAGAAAAAATATTACTACAGGATTAAAAAAATTAGATGCAGTTAAAGATATAAAAGAAACTTTGGGTGCAAGTAATTATGAGGCTATTTTCTCTATACCAACTAGAGATAATAAAAATATAGGTGTAAGTACCTGTGATATGGATAAAATTATCAAAGGTATGCTTCCTATCATGCAACAAGTAGATCCTCAATTTATGGATAAAGTTAAAACTCAAATTTCAGCAAGATGTAAAGCAGCTGGAATAAGTGATAATTTCTGCTTTCAACAGGAATCTAAAGAAAGATTTGAACAAGTAGATGCTAGAACTATCCAAACTCAAAGTAAACAAAAGAACCAAGAAAAACAATCTCAACCAAGTCAAACTACTACATCACAAACTAATAAAGAAGAAAATGCTATTAATAAACAAACAAAAACTATAAGAACAGTTGATATTGTAAATTTAATAAAACCAGAATTATTGCAACAAAAAATAGAATTACCAAATGGTGCTAAAATTCCGGCTAGACAATATATACAAGAAGTAGTCGCACCACATATTCCAAGCAATGGCAGATTTGTATTGCAAAATAAAGCAGAAATATCTGCAAAACAATATATTGAAGAATATATATTAGGTGAAGGACAACAAAAATATAAAGGAGATATATCTAAATTATTATCAGAAAATACTAGAGCTAATGCTGGAACAATTACTTTAAAAGGAAAACAAGTAAATGCTATAGATATAGTAGATTCCTTAAATCCAGCATTGGTGCAAAAAGAAGTATCATTACCTAATGGAGTTCAAATATCTGCAAAGCAATATATTCAAGAAGTAGTTGCACCACATATTCCAAGTAGTGGTAAGTTTATATTAAAAAGTAATGATAGAGAAATATCTGCAACACAATTTATAGAAGAAGCTGTAATGTTTGCAGGACAAGAAAATTATAATGGTGATATTAATGCTCTGCTAGATGCTTTAACTGTTGCTAATGGTGGTACTGTAGAAGTAAAAGAACCTAAGAAAGCACTTAGAGGACAAGCATTAAAGCAAGAAATGGGAATTTCACCTGCTCAAGCACAAAAAATGCAAGAAGAACAAGAATTTTCAGAACATGAGGAACATGAGGAACATAAGGAACATGATAAAAAGCAAAAAGAAGAACAACAAAAATTAGAAGAATCTAATTCTCCTAAATTACCAATAAGTAAAGTGGATAGAACTGTTACTAGAGGCAAAGATACTACAAGTGAAGTAAAACATTCACAAAAAGCAATGGCTGAAATAAGGGAAATGTCGCAGTTAATGTTTTTAGGAAGTAGAGCAACAGAAGAGCAGAAAAGAAGATTAGAACAATTAAGAGGAATATATCAAGTTAATCAAAATCAACAAAACCAACAAAGGCAGAGTAATGGAATGGGAAGATAAAATAAGTTAATTATAATTATAGAGTAGAAAAATAAAAATTTCTACTCTATTTTTATACATAAAAATAAATTAAAAGGAGGTTTTCATTATGGAAAATGAAAGAGAAAACGAAATTACTTATCGCAAGGAAGGAGATTATTATGTGACTAATTTGGTTATACCAAAAGATGAATATGCAAACTATATAAATCAAATATTTAAGGGAAAAGAAGTTTCTGCTGAAGAATGTAATGATATAGGTATGGAACTAGCAAATAATTTATGGGGAGATAAATATCAAGTATTAGTTTGCACACACATAGATAAAGATAATGTTCATAACCATATAATACTAAATTCAGTCTCCTTTATTGATGGTAGCAAATATCATAATTCTAATGTTGAACTTGCTCTTTTAAGAGAAACAAATGATGATCTATGTATAAAATATGGACTTTCAGTAGTAGAAACTGATAAAGCAAATAGAGAAGACAAAATTGCTGAAAGTAGAATTGCAAATTATAATCGTAATAGTGGTAAAATGGAACTTATAAAAAAGAATATTGATGAAGCAATTGAAAATGCAGTAAAATATCAAGATTTTGTTGATGAATTAGGCTATAAAGGTTATATTGTAAAAAAATCTAATAATTCTATATCCATATCAACACCTTATTTTAATAGAAATATAAGAATTGCAAGAACATTTGGAGAAGATTATACTTTTGAAAATATAAAACACAGAATATATTATAATGATTATAGATTCAAAAACGATAGTAACAAAATATATAAAGTCAAAGTATATGATGGAATAAAAATAAATTCAGAATTACTAAAAATATCACATTTTTATAGATTATATGTTCATTTTTTATATGTTTTAGGAAAATTACCACCTAAAATACATTATGAAGAAAGAACACCTGAATATTATAAGGAAATAGATAAATTCAACAAATTGTGTGATGAATTAAGTTTGATAAGTAGTAAGGATTTAAAATCAATAGAAGATACACAAAATTTAAGAACGCAATATCTTGAAGAAATTACACCCTTAAAGGCTCAAAAAGAAATATATATGAAATTATATAATAAAACTGATAATGCAGCTGATAAAACGATTTTAAAGGCAAGAATCAATATTTTAAATGAAGATATTGAAAGATTAAACAAAAAGATACAAACTTGTAAAAGAATAATTAACAAAGCAGAAAAAGGAGAAAAAGAAGATTGGATAATACAAAAAAGATTTCAAGATAATAAAGAAAGAAGTGAGAAAGAAAATGCCAAAAATAAGGCTAGGAAACGAATAAGATAAAATGCAGTATGTAGATTTAAAATAGATATGTCACAGCAAATTGAAAAATAAAAATAGGAAATA
>ERZ779673.354-NODE-354-length-21599-cov-2.908466_pt1 | contig 21599 bp, 19 predicted proteins | sample MGYA00511956_ERZ779673 | MGnify/ENA primary metagenome ERZ779673 (study PRJEB29588, sample SAMEA2152065) | human gut metagenome | biome: human gut; feature: human-associated habitat; material: faeces | place: Denmark | collected 2008/2010 ... | reverse complement strand
TATTTGACATTGTTGAAGAAATCATTAGCGACCACCCAGTATTATTAAACCGTGCTCCTACATTACATAGACTTGGTATTCAAGCATTTGAACCAGTTTTAGTAGAGGGTAGAGCTATAAAATTACACCCATTAGTATGTACAGCTTTCAACGCTGACTTCGACGGTGACCAGATGGCTATTCACTTACCATTATCACCAGAAGCACAAGCAGAAGCAAGATACTTAATGCTTTCAGTAAATAACCTTTTAAAACCACAAGATGGTAAGCCAGTAACAGTACCTACACAAGATATGATTTTAGGTGCTTACTACTTAACAATGGATGTTCCTGGTGAAGAAGGAGAAGGAAATTACTTCTCATCACCAGAAGAAGCTAAAATAGCATATTTTAACCATGATTTAGGTTTACATGCTAAAATATATGTAAGAATTCAAAAAGAAATAGATGGTAAATTAGAAACAAGAAAAGTTCAAACAACAGTTGGTAGATTAATTTACAATGAAGGAATTCCACAAAACTTAGGATTTGTAGATAGAACAAAACCAGAAAACTTATTTGAACCAGAACTTAACTTTGCAGTATCTAAGAAAAACTTAGGAAAAATTATTGCAAAATCAATAAATGCAAATGGTTTAAGTGCAACAGCAGAATTACTAGACTATATTAAAGCAACTGGTTTCAAACATTCTACAACAGCTGGTATTACAGTTTCAGTTGATGATGTTAAAGTACCAGAGGCTAAAAAGAAAATTCTTGCTGAAGCAAATGAGCAAGTAAATAACGTATTAAAACAATATAAACGTGGTTTAATAACAGAGGATGAAAGATATAACTCAGTTATTAAAATATGGGAAAAAGCAACAGATGAAGTTACAGAAGCAATGAAAAGTAACTTTGATGACTTAAACCCAGTATATATGATGAGTCAATCTGGAGCCAGAGGTAACATTAACCAATTAAGACAAATTGCTGGTATGCGTGGTCTTATGGCTAGTACAACTGGTAAAACAGTAGAAATTCCTATTACATCTTCATTCCGTGAGGGTCTAGATGCACTAGAATACTTTATTTCTGCACACGGTGCTAGAAAAGGTTTAGCAGATACAGCTTTAAGAACAGCTGACTCTGGTTACTTAACAAGAAGACTTGTTGATGTTTCTCAAGACATTATAGTTCGTGAAGATGACTGTGGAACACATGAAGGTCTTACAGTATTTGATATTAAAGATGGAAACCAAATTGTTGAAAAAATGGATGAAAGACTAGTTGGTAGATACCCATTAGAAGATATAATTAATCCTGAAACAAAAGAATTAATTGTTGATACAAATACAATGATTACAGATAAAATTGCTGAGAAAATTGTTGCAGCAGGAATTGAAACAGTAAAAGTTCGTTCAGTATTAGGATGCCGTACAAAACATGGTGTTTGCCGTAAATGTTATGGTATGGGATTGGCAACTCGTGATGAAGTTAACATTGGTGAATCTGTTGGTATTATTGCAGCTCAATCAATTGGTGAGCCTGGTACTCAGCTTACAATGAGAACTATTCACTCTGGTGGTGTTGCTGGTGTTGCCGATATTACACAAGGTCTTCCTAGAGTTGAGGAGCTATTTGAAGCTCGTAAACCAAAGGGATTAGCAGTAATGACAGAAATAGATGGTAAAGTTAAAATTGTTGAAGATAAAAAGAAGAAAGAAATTGTTATTACGTCTAAAGATGATTCAAAAACTTATGCAATACCATTTAGATCTAAATTACGTGTAAAAGACGGAGATGAAGTAAAAGCAGGAGATCCATTAATAGAAGGTGCTTTAAACCCAGCTGAAATATTAGCAATTAAAGGACCTGAAGGAGTATATGAATACTTAATTCAAGAAGTTCAAAAAGTTTACCGTAACCAAGGTGTTGATATCAACGATAAACACATTGAAGTAATTGGTAGACAAATGCTTAAAAAGGTAAGAGTAGAAGATAATGGAGACACAGACATGTTTGCTGGATCATTAGTTGATATACATGAATTTGAGGACAAGAATGCATTAGTTGAAGCAGAAGGAAAACGTCCTGCAACAGGAAAACGTATATTACTAGGAATCACAAAAGCATCTCTAGCAACAGAAAGCTTCTTATCAGCTGCTTCATTCCAAGAAACAACAAGAGTATTAACAGAAGCTGCTGTTAAAGGTAAAGTTGATGACTTAATTGGATTAAAAGAAAACGTTATTATTGGTAAACTAATACCTGCAGGAACAGGATTACCTGTTTATAAAAATACACATATTAATACAGAACAAAATGAAGAAGAACCTGAAGAAGAAACAACAAGTGCTGAATAGTATAAAACAATAAAAAAAGAACAAACCACGGATTAGAGCGGTTTGTTCTTTTGTGGTTTATGTTGTGGTTAGCCGGAAGATATGGGAATAGGCAATAGAATTACACTATGGGGAGGTTATTGTTAAAGTTCTTGGAAAAGATGAAGGAGAAAAGCGAAGAAGAATCGAAGCTTTAAAGAAAATTGGCTTTTAAAATATAGAGAGAGCTAAATAGCTCTCTCTATATTCTTTTTTGCCCTGTTTTAAGCTAATAAAATTGACAAAAACGCGTAAAAATAGTAAAATAGTATACGTAAAAGAGGAGCTTATTTTATGAAAAATAATAATAGTAAAAAAATATTTGAAGGGTTAATATCAAGAACTAAAATATATTTAGTTCTAATTGCTATACTTTTAATTGTAATATGCATATTAGATATAAGATATTTTACACCTTCAGTAGTGTTATATATATTAATACTTGTATATACATACTGGAGTAACCAAAAAAGAAGAACGGAACTTTCAGACCATTTACAAGATTTAACACTAAATGTGGATAAATTAGCAAAAGATACAGTAAAGAATTCTCCTTTTCCATTAGTTATAATTGAAACAAATGGAAACATGGTTTGGAAAAGTAGTAAATTTGTACAAGAATTTGCAAATGTAGATATAAATAATATTTTGAGAGATTTATTAAAAGAAATAAAACTTGAAATAGAAAATAATGAGGAAGACTCAGAAAAAAGTATTCATAAAGAATTGGAAATAGGCAACAAAATTTATGAGATATTGGGAAAATATACAAAATCTAAAGATGAATATATGTGCACAATGTATTTTTTAGATGAAACTAAAACTTTAGAGCTAGAAAAGAAATATCATAATTCTCAAATTTGCGTTGGAATAATTATGATAGATAACTTTGAAGAAGTTAATCAAAGAATTAATGATGAAGAAAAACCTGTACTAACTGCGCAAATCGAAAAAACAATTTATGAATGGGCAGCAGAATTTAAAGGATTAGTTGTTAAATCAGAGAGAGATACATTTGTATGTATATTTGAACAACAATACCTAGAAAAACTTAAAGAAAAGAAATTTAATATATTAGATACAATTAAAGAATTAGAATTATCAAATAAAGTACAAATAACATTAAGTATTTCAATTTCAACAGAAGGAGAGTCTAACTACGAAAAATATAAATCTGCACAGGCAGGATTAGACATTGTACTTGGAAGAGGTGGAGACCAAACTGTTGTTAGAGAAAATGAAAAATATCAATTTTTTGGTGGAAGAACTCAAGAGCTTGAAAAAAGAACAAAAGTAAAAGCTAGAATAGTATCACATGCACTAGAAGAGCTAATGCAAGAGGCTAAAAATGTAATGGTAATGGGTCACACAAATGGAGATATAGACTCAATGGGCGCAAGCATGGGAATATACAGACTAGCAAAAAGTCTTGATGTTGAATGTTATATTATAAACAATTCTACAGGAATTAGTTTAGAAAATTTCATGGAATCAGCAAAACAAGAAAAAGAATATCAAGAATCTATTATTAATAAATCAGAAGCATTATCTAAAATAACACCTGAAACATTACTTATAATTGTTGATACACATAAAAGAAGTTATGTTGAAGTACCTGAATTGCTAGAAGAAACAAGTAAAATTGCAATAATTGATCACCACAGAAAAAGTCCAGACTTTATTGAAGAAGCAATTCTTTCATTCCATGAAGTATATGCTTCATCAACCTGTGAACTTGTTACAGAAATATTAGAATATGCAACTAAAGAACCAGATTTAACAACAATTGAAGCAGAAGCTTTATATGCAGGAATTATGATGGATACAAAGAACTTTACTTTTAAGACAGGAGTAAGAACCTTTGAAGCAGCAGCTTATTTGAAAAAACGTGGAATAGATATAATAAAAGTAAAAAAATGGTTCCAAAGTGACTTAAAAACATATACAAAGATTTCTAAAATAATTGATAATGCACAAATTACCAATGGAACAATAGGTATTTCTGTATATGAAGAAGAAGACAAAGATGCAAATATAATATGTGCTAAGGCAGCAGATGAATTATTAACAATTAGTGATATTACTGCATCATTTGTAATAGGAAAATTAGGAGATAAAGTATGTATTAGTGGACGTTCTATTGGAGATATAAATGTTCAAATTATACTAGAAAAACTTGGAGGCGGAGGTCATATTACCTTAGCTGGTGCACAAGTTGAAGGAATGAGTATTGAAGAAGTTAAAAATCTTCTTATTGAGAAAATAAATGAATATTTTTCTGAAACAGCTAATTAATTTCAAAATGGAGTAAAAACTTTTTGAAATTAAATGAAATAATTACAAATTGAAAGGAGAAAAATAAATGAAAGTAATTTTATTACAAGATATAAAAGGTGTAGGAAAAAAAGATGAAGTAATAAATGCTAGTGATGGATATGCAAGAAATTTCTTATTACCTAAAAAAATGGGAATTGAAGCAAATGCTGAAAATATGAGTAAATTAAAAGCAAAACAAGACTCAAACCAATATAAAAAATCAGTTGAAAAAGAAAAAGCACAAGAAATAGCAGAAAAGCTAAAAAATATTACTTTAAAAATTTCTGTAAAATCTGGAGAGAATCAAAAAATATTTGGTTCAATTACAGCTAAAGAAATTGCAGAAAATTTAAAAGAACAATATAAAATAGAAATAGATAAAAAGAAAATTGATTTAAAAGAACCAATTAAAGTGTTGGGAGTAAGTACAGTGAGTGTTAAACTTTTTGAGGGAGTTATGGGTTCTCTTAAAGTCCAAGTACTTTAAATTTGAAAAATAATTGGCATCTTGCTGTGTCAAAAAGCATTAAAAACGCGGTTACAACCAAGAGGTTGCGCCCTTGCCTTTTTAATACTTTTTTCCTTCCAATATACCAATTCTTTTCCAAATTCTAGAAAGTTATTGGCATCTTGCGTTGTCAGAATTCATTTGTAAGAAGGGAGCAGAAAAATGGAGCTAGGTAAAATTCCACCACACGATATAGAAGCAGAACAAGCTGTAATAGGAAGTATGCTAACAGACAAAGATGCAATTATGTCTGCAGTAGAAACCTTAAAGTCTGAGGATTTTTATCGTGAAGATAATAAAATAATTTATGAAGCTATTTTAAATTTATACAATCGTGCAGAACCAGTAGATATTATAACTTTGAAAACAGAGCTTCAATCTATGAAACAGTTAGAAGCTGTTGGTGGACTTGAATATATTGCAGAGCTTCCAGATAAGGTTCCTACTACAGCCAATGTAGAGCAATATATTAAAATTGTAGAAGAAAAATCAGCATTAAGAGCACTTATAAAAACTGCAAATGATTTAATTAGTTTAGGGTATGATCAAACACAAGATGTTGAAGATATATTAGATACTGCAGAAAGAAAAATATTTGATGTTATACAAAATAGAAATCAAAAAGGATATTCTGCAATTAAAGATATTTTAGTAGATTCATTTACACAATTAGAACAACTATATAATCAAAAACAACACATAACTGGAGTACCTACAGGATTCGCAGATTTAGACTTTATAACCGCAGGACTTCATAAATCTGACTTAGTTATTGTAGCTGCCAGACCTGCTATGGGAAAATCAGCATTTGCATTAAACCTAGCGACAAATGCAGCTGTTAGGTATAATACACCAGTTGCTATATTTAGTTTGGAAATGTCAAAAGAACAAATGACAAACCGTATTTTATGTAGTGAGGCGATGGTCGACAGTAATAAAGTAAGAACAGGTAAAGTAGAAGATGATGATTGGCAAAAGCTAGCTGAAGCATCAGGAAATTTGTCTCAAGCGCAAATATTTATAGATGATACACCTGGTATTTCAGTAATGGAAATACGTGCTAAATGTAGAAAAATGAAGCTAGAAAAAAATATTGGAATGGTTGTAATTGACTATATTCAATTAGTACAAGGAAGTAACAGAAAAGGTGGAAGCCGTGAACAAGAAATTTCTGAAATAAGCCGTTCTTTAAAAATATTAGCAAAAGAAATAAATGTGCCTGTTATAGCATTATCACAACTTTCAAGATCTGTAGAACAAAGACCAGACCATAGACCAATGCTTTCAGACTTACGTGAATCTGGAGCTATAGAGCAAGATGCTGATATAGTTATGTTCTTATATCGTGATGATTACTATAATCCTGATTCAGAAAAGAAAAATATTGCTGAAGTTATATTAGCAAAGCACAGAGCTGGTTCTACTGGAACAGTTGAACTTTTATGGCTTGGAAATTACACTAAATTTGCTAATCTTGATAAGTATAGAGAGTAAATTGTAAAATTTGTGCTATTTCAAATTGAGCAACATCTCCTAGCTTGTCGGTCCCCACAGCATTCACTACGAAAATTATTATATTGCACAGTTTGAGAAAGGTGAAAAATGTTAAATAAAATATTAGGTACAATTAACAAATATAATTTAATACAAAAAGGAGATAAAATCGTTATAGGAGTATCTGGTGGACCTGACTCAATGTGTCTACTAGATTCTTTGTATTGTTTAAAAGATAAACTAAATATAGAAATAATTGTGGCACATATTAATCATAAAATAAGAAAAGAAGCAGATGAAGAAACAGAATACGTAAAAGATTATTGTAAAAATAAAAATATAAAATGTTATGTGAAAAAAGCAGAAGTTGAAAAATTAGCAAAAGAGCAAAAGCTAGGAACAGAAGAAATGGGGAGAAAAATTCGCTATGATTTTTTCAAAGAAGTTGCAAAAAAAGAAAATGCTAATAAAATTGCAACAGCACATAATTTAAACGATAATGTTGAAACAGTTATGCTAAATTTATTAAGAGGAACAGGAATTTCAGGGCTAAAGGGGATAGAAATAAAAAGAACTGAGGATAACTTAGAATACATAAGACCAATAAGAGAATGTGAAAGAAAAGATATTGAAAAATATTGCGAAGAGCAAAACTTAAACCCTAGAATTGATAAAACAAATTTTGAAAACATATATAATAGAAATAAAGTAAGAAATGAATTAATTCCGTTTTTGAAAAAAGAATTTAATCCCAATATATTAGAAGGAATAAATAGACTTTCAGATTTAGCAAGAGAAGAAGAAGATTATTTTGAAGAAATTATAAGTAAAAAGTATGAAGAATTAAAAATTGGGGAAAATTTAAATGAAATTGTGTTAGAATTACATAAATTTAATGAACTTAATAAAGTTATAAAATCTAAAATAATTATATATACTATTAACAAGGTAAATGGCAATGTTCAAGGAATTGGAAAGATACATATAGAAGATATAATTAAACTTTGTGAGAATAATATTGGTAATAAATATTTAACTCCAAATAAAAATGTAAAAGTTTTTGTAAAAAAAGGTAAAATTTTTTTTATGGGTAAAATGAACCTTCCGTAAGCAAACCGTTGATACGGGCTTGTTTGCTAAATGAAAGTTTTGTGAAAGTACTTGAATTTTAAAAATTAGTGTGTTATAGTCTAAATTGTTAAAAAACGTAAAAGAGGAGGAGCAAATTTGAAAAACAGTATAAAAACATTAGCAATGTGGCTAATTATAGCTGTAATATTAATAGTTCTTATTAGTTCTATAATGGAAAATACAGACAATAAATTGGCATATTCAGAACTTATTTCTAAAATTGAAGCAGGAGAAGTAAAAGAAATTACATTAGCATCAGATGGAGGAAAAGCAGAAGTTAAATTAAAAAACGAGAACTTTTCAAAAGAAGTTAATATTCCAAGTGTAGAAAACTTAATGAATAGTTTAAGAGAAAGTATGAAAGCTGGAACTGTAAAAGTAACAGAAAAATCAGAATCAATATGGATGGTAGTTTTTAGTTTATTAACTCCTTTCGGATTACTTATTATATTCTTTATTTTTTGGTTCTTCCTTATGGGTGGAATTCAAGGTGGTGCTGGAGGAAATGGCAATGGAAAAACAATGTCATTTGGAAAAAGCCGTGCAAGAATGATAAACCCTTCAGATAAAAACAGAGTAACATTTGATGATGTTGCTGGTGTAGATGAAGAAAAAGAAGAATTAGAAGAAATTGTAGAATTCTTAAAGAATCCTAGAAAATTTACAGAAATGGGTGCTAGAATACCAAAAGGTGTATTATTAGTTGGTCACCCAGGAACAGGTAAAACATTATTAGCAAAAGCAGTTGCGGGAGAAGCAGGAGTTCCATTTTTCTTTATAAGTGGTTCTGACTTCGTAGAAATGTTTGTTGGTGTTGGTGCATCAAGAGTTAGGGATCTATTTGAAGAAGCAAAGAAAAAAGCTCCATGTATTATATTTATAGATGAAATTGACGCTGTTGGACGTCAAAGAGGTGCAGGCTTAGGTGGAGGACATGATGAAAGAGAACAAACATTAAATCAATTATTAGTTGAAATGGATGGATTCTCAGCAAATGAAGGTGTTATAGTTTTAGCAGCAACAAACAGACCAGACATACTAGATAAAGCTTTACTAAGACCAGGAAGATTTGACAGACAAATTGTTGTATCAAATCCAGATGTAAAAGCAAGAGAACAAATATTAGAAGTACACAGCAGAAAGAAAAAATTAGCTGCTGACGTAGATTTAAGAACAATTGCAAAAAACACTTCAGGATTTTCTGGAGCAGATTTAGAGAATGTTTTAAATGAGGCAGCTTTATTAGCTGCAAGAAGAAACTTACTAGAAATAGGAATGCAAGAAGTTGAAGACGCAATGGTAAAAGTTACAATGGGACCTGAAAAACGTACAAGAGTTAGAAGCGAAAAAGAACAAAAATTAGTTGCTTTCCATGAAGCAGGTCATGCAGTAGTAAGTAGATTCTTACCAACACAAGATCCAGTTCATCAAATTTCTATTGTACCAAGAGGAATGGCTGGTGGATATACAATGTATCGTCCAACAGAAGATAAATCATTTATGTCAAGAACAGAAATGGTTGAAAATATAGTATCATTATTAGGTGGTAGAGTTGCAGAGCAATTAGTATTAAATGATATTTCAACAGGTGCAAGTAATGATATTGAAAGAGCAACACAAATTGCTAGAAGTATGGTTACTAAATATGGTATGAGTGAAAGAATAGGTACAATTACATTAGGTTCAAGTCAAGAAGAGGTATTCTTAGGAAGAGATTTTGCACAAGCAAAAGAATATTCAGAGGAAACAGCTAACTTGATTGATGAAGAAGTAAAAAGTATTATAGATTTTGCTTATAAAAAAGCAGAAGAAATTTTAAAAGCAAATATGGATAAATTGACAAGTGTTGCAACAGTACTTCTTGAAAAAGAAAAAATTGATGGTGAAGAATTTGACGAAATATTTAATGGATAAAATAAAATCAGCTAAATTATAAATTTAGCTGATTTTATTTTATTTTCCTAATGTTACTTTAATTATTGTACCTTCTTCAACAGAAGTATTTGCTATAGGTTCTTGACTAACAACTGTACCAGAACCTGTAACACTATAATTTAAATTTAATTCTTTAAGCAGTGTTTTTACTTGATAAAGTGATTTTCCAGTTAAGTCAGGCACTTGTTTTGAAACTCTGGTATTTTCGGTTTCGGTATATAGTTTAACAATAGAACCCTTTACAAGCTCATAACCTTTAGTTGGATATTGTTCAGTAACAATATCAGTAGATGATGCAGATGTGCTAACTGTGAATCCTGCATTTTTTAATAGTTTTTCAGCTTCAGCAACAGTTTTATTAGTTACATTTGGAAGAGTTATAGTTTTTGTTGTAGAAGTACTTTCAGAATTATCAGTTGAAATTTGCATATATGGTAAAATTTCTTTTAACATTTGTGCTGCTACAGGGGCTGCAACTGTGTTTCCACTATAGCCTTTAGGTCCTTGTGGATCATAAAGAGTAACCAACAATACAAGTTCAGGGTTTTCTGTAGGGCTAATAGCAACAAATGAGGCAGTATATCCTTCGTTTTTGTTATAATCTGGCTCAGATGTACCTGTTTTACCAGCAATTGAATAACCTTTGATTTTAGCATATTTTCCTGAACCATCAGTCACAACAGTCTCTAAAAGATCCATCATTGTCTCTGCAGTTGTTTTTGATATTACTTGTCTTACTGCAGCAGTATTAATTGTAGTAATAGCTCCAGTGTCAGTATTTTTAATTTCTTTAACAATTCTTGGCTTTATTAACACTCCATTGTTTGCAACGGCACAAACAGCAGTTGCCATTTGAATAGGAGTTATTTTAAATCTTTGACCAAACGACATTGTTGCAAGTTCTATAGGACCAACGTCATTTAATTTCCAGAAGATTGAATCAGCTTCGCCAACTGTATTTATTCCAGTTTTTTCAAAGAAACCATAAGCATTATAGTATTTATAACTTGTTGTTGCTCCTATTTTTTCACTAATTTGTATAAATGCTGGGTTACATGAAACAGCAAAAGCTTCACGTAAACTTTCATGTCCATGTTTTATTCTATATGCACAATTTATTGTTGTTCCATATACTGTTTGATAACCTTTACAATAATATACATCTTCTTTATCTGGAATAGCTAAATTTTCTTCTAGTGCAATTGAAGCAGTAATTACTTTAAAAACAGAACCAGGTTCATAAGTGTCTGATATAGCACGGTTACGGAATAATTCGTATATAGTGTTATATTGTTCTTCAGAAGTCATTCTTTTCCAAGTTTTTTCCGTAACAGAAGCAGGCATTTCAAATGGTGTATTTAAGTTATAATCAGGATATGTTGCCATAGCTAAAATATCGCCAGTTTTTGGGTCCATTGCAATTACATTTCCACCACGTGTACATTTATTGTCTATACATGCTTGTTTTAAATATTTTTCTACAATACTTTGAATATTTGCATCAATTGTTAATGTTATATCACTACCATTTTCAGCAGGTATATATGTTTGATTATTATCTGGAATAAATTCTTGAATTGCATCTTGAGCTGTAGTTACTTTTCCAGGAGTTCCTGTTAATACATCATCCCAAGCTTTTTCTAAACCTTCTAGTCCGTCGTTGTCAGTACCACAAAAACCTATTAAAGAAGAAGCTAAATTATCATAAGGATAGTATCTTTTAGTATCTTCACTAATATTTATTCCTGAATAAAATTCTTCTTTTTTCATCCATTCTTTTAGTTTATCAACTTTATCTTTTTCAACTTTTCGTGCAATGGTAATATAATTTGAATCACTTGAAACCTTTTCTAATGTTTCATCATAGTTTAATTCAAATATTTCAGAAAGAGCTTTTGAAAGGCTTTCTTTTATGTTTTTTGTTTTTTCTTCATCAATTTTATCATTAGCTTTATCATAAACTACAATAGAAGAAGGAACTATACTAATAGTATCAACATCTGCACTAATGGCTAATGCTTTGCCAGTAGAGTCATATATGGTTCCTCTTTTTGGACTTATAGTACGACTAGTTATTAATTGGTTATACATTTGTTGCTTCAGGTCAGAACCTTGAATAAATTGTATAAATGCTATACGAAAAACAAGAAGTAACATTAAAATTAATACAATTAAAGCAGCAATTCGTATTTTTTTTGACATAGTAAGTGCTTTTTTCATCAGTCCTCCTAATTAAATTCTTAATTTTTTTATAATTTTAATTTCATTATATAGTTGGTCAATCACATTCTCACGAACTTTTAATGCTGTTTTATATTCTTCTAAAATCTGACTGTAATTTTCCATATTTTCACCTTGTTGAAATAAAAGAGTCATACCTTCATGATAATAATCTTTTGTTTTTTCTTTATTAGAATTATCGGCTTTTCTCTGATAAGATTGAATTAACTCTAAACGTTTTATTTGTTCTTTTAAATATTCAACATAATCCATTACACAACTAATTTCATATAAAGTATCATCAATAACAACCTTGAATAATTTTTTTAAAATCAATCCATTTATTTTTCCTTCTTTTTCATGTGTATTTAGTTGATCTAAGGCAATAAATCTAGGGTCAGGTTGAGCATCTTTTATAAGATCCTTTAAAGTCTCGGAAATATTAACGTGAGTAGTATATTGCCTTTTTGTAACAAGCGCATCATATTCATCCGCAACACGCACAATTTGAGCACCATAAGGGATATCTTTTTTAGTAATGCCATTAGGATATCCAGAACCATTTAGTGCTTCGTGATGATCTAAGGCAAATAAAGCATAAGGACGTAACCTAATATCACCCATACATAGATTATATCCAAGAGTAGTATGTGTTTTCATAACCTCATATTCTTCATCTGTTAATCTACTTGGTTTATTTAAAATTTCTGGAGGAATAAACATTTTACCAATGTCATGTAAATATCCACCTATAGTACAATGAACAGTAAATGATTTTTTGCATTTTAAATATTCACATATCCTACAACATAAGTTTGCAACGTTTTCGCTATGCCTTTTAGTAAAAGGATCTAATTTTCCTAAAATATCTAATTGATAACGAATTATTAGATCTAAATTATATGATTTTAAATTTATGGGACTATAGAAGTCAAACTTTTTTTCAAACATGTAACTCTCCTTAAATTCATTAGTAATAGTTATGCTAATAATACTACAAAATAAAATAAAAGGCAACAAGTTTTGACTTGAAAAAAAATAATAATACTTATATAATATGTACATAAAATAATAAGAGGAGAAAAATATGAAAAATCAAAAAGGACTAACTTTACCCGGTACTATAGTTTTAGTTTTATTAATAGCATTTATAGTGTTTGGAGTAATATATTTTATTAGAATTCAAACAGCCAAAGAGGGCCTAGAAGACTTGAAAACAGATTTATTGTTAGTACAGGCAAAAGTAAGGAAACTCTCAGCTGACTATACTTTAGAAAAAAATGAAGAGGTACTTGTTGGAACAAAGCTTACGGATATGCAGGAAGACGAAACAATAAAGGAGTTTCTTAATAATAATTCAATAGATATAAACGAAAAAAATAAAAAATATTATGTTTTAAATCAAGATAATTTAAATGAATTAGAGTTATCTAAAATAAAATTAGAACCAAATTCTTATTACATTGTAGAATATACAGAAGGAGAAGTTTATTATACAAAAGGGTTTGAACATATTGATGGCAACAATTATTATGATATGAATAATATTGAAAGCTTAAAGTTAGAACAATAAAAGGAATATTAAAATGAAAGAAAAAGAATTAGAAAGATTAATAAATTTAAAAAAAGTTGAAGAAGAGTTATATAATGAAAAAGGATTAAAAGCTATTGCAGGAATTGATGAAGCGGGAAGAGGACCATTAGCTGGTCCAGTTGTGGTAGCTTGTTGCTTAATGCCACGAAATTCTATGATAGAAGGAGTTAATGATTCAAAAAAAATATCAGAGAAAAAAAGAGAAATGCTATATGAACAGATAACTAATGAGGCAATTAGTTATGGAATAGGAATTATTAATCAAAAGGAAATTGATGAAATAAATATTTTACAAGCAACAAAAAAAGGATTAACAGAAGCTATAAAAGATATGGAAAATAAGCTAGCTGAAAAACCTGAATTAGGAATTATAAAACCAGATGCAATTTTGGTAGATGCATTAACTAAAATTGATACAGATGGAATACCATATAAATCAATAATTCATGGAGATGCAATAAGCTACTCAATAGCATGTGCTTCTATAATTGCAAAGGTAACAAGGGACAGAATAATGAGACAATGGGATGAAATATACTCTCAATATGGCTTTGCTAAACATAAAGGTTATGGAACAGCTGCACATATAAAAGCTTTAAAAGAATATGGACCATGCCCATTACATAGAGCAAGTTTTATTAAGAATTTTATTTAAATTAATATGTTGTAAAATGAGGTGTAAAATGAATATTTTAGAGATTATAGCTAAAAAAAGAGATAAACAAAAATTAAGTAAAGAGGAAATTGAATACTTTGTTGAAAATTATACAAACGGAAATATTGCAGACTATCAAGCATCTGCACTAACAATGGCAATTTACTTAAATGGAATGGATGAAGAAGAAACAACAAATTTAACTTTAGCAATGGCACATTCAGGAGATATTTTAGATTTATCAGAATTAGGAACAGTTGTTGATAAACATAGCACTGGAGGAATTGGAGATAAAGTAACACTTATTTTAGCTCCAATAATTGCATCACTTGATATTCCAGTAGCTAAAATGTCTGGAAGAGGACTAGGATATACAGGAGGAACAATAGATAAACTTGAAGCAATACCAGGGTATAATACAAGTCTTACAGTAGATCAGTTTATTAAAAATGTAAAAGAAATAGGGATTGCTTTAATGGGGCAAACATTAAATTTAGCACCAGCAGATAAGAAACTATATGCATTAAGAGATACTACGTCAACAACTGAAAGCATACCACTTATTGCATCTAGCATAATGAGTAAAAAAATAGCCGCTGGAGCAAATAAAATAGTACTTGATGTTACATGTGGAAGCGGAGCTTTTATGAAAAACATAGAAGATGCAACTAAACTTGCTGAAACTATGAAGAAAATAGGGGAGTTGGCTAAAAAAGAAACTACATGTATAATTACAAATATGAATGAACCATTAGGAAAGGCAATAGGAAACTCATTAGAGGTAATTGAAGCAATAGAGTTTTTGAAAGGAAATATGCAATCAGATGTGCAAGAGGTAATATTAACGCTTGGTGCATATATGATAAAACTTGCAAGTAAAGGCGAAAATATTGAAGCAAATAAAGAAAAAATGTTAGAACAAATTCAAAGTGGAAAAGCATTTAAAAAGTTAGAACAATGGATACAAAAGCAAGGCGGGGATATTACATATTTAGAAAATACAGAGAAATTTGAAAAAGCGAAATTTACAATTCCTGTTGTAAATGATAAAGACGGATATGTAAAAGAACTTTTGGCAGAAGAAATAGGAAAAGCTTCAATGAATTTAGGTGCAGGAAGAAAGAAAAAGGAAGATAATATAGACTTTTCAGTTGGTATTATATTAGAAAAGAAAACAGGAGATAAAGTTAAAAAAGGTGAGAATTTAGCTTATATATATGCAAATGATGAAAATCTAGGACAAATAATTGCACAAGATGTGTTAAAAGCATACACAGTTGTTGATGAAATTGTGGATAAGAAGCAAGATATTTTAAAAATATTGTAATAAAAAAGAGCCATTTTGATAGGCTCTTTTTTGTTATACTATAAAGATATAGTTTTATTTACAAAATTACTAAATTGTTCTTGAGCTAGAAATCTATTTAAGTTTTTATCTGAAATTCCAGTACTTGAAGCAATATCTTCTAGGTTGAGGTTAGTATTTGAATTTTCCATAATAAAATTTTCTAATCTACTCATTTCTAATTGATCTTTTTGAAGGCAATTAGGGCAAGTATTTCCATCAGACATAAAAAAACCTCCACAACGACTACATTTATTAAAATTCATGACAATTACCTCCATACTAAAAATTTTACGTGAACATTATAACACAATCTTTGACAAAAAACTACAAAAAATAAAAAAATTTTAACATGCTATTAATAATAATTTTTAAAAAATACATAAAAAATCAAAAAAGTGTTGCAATTGCAATAGTTTTTTGATATAATTGAATGCGTTGAAAAATACACACATATTGTTAGCATAAGGAGAGTGCTTGTATATACAAGTTTCATTATGTGATTGAAGCAATATGGAGGTAAAACTAAAAGGAGGAAAGAAAAATGGCAGTAGTTGCAATGAAACAATTACTAGAAGCTGGTGTTCATTTCGGACATCAAACAAGAAGATGGGATCCTAGAATGGCTCCATATATCTTCACAGCAAGAAATGGTATTTATATCATTGACTTACAAAAAACAGCTAAGAAAATAGATGAGGCTTATGCTGTATTAAAGAGTATCGTAGACGAAGGAAAGACAGTTATCTTCGTTGGTACAAAGAAACAAGCTCAAGAATGTGTTAAAGAAGAAGCTGAAAGATGCGGTATGTACTATGTTAACCAAAGATGGTTAGGTGGTATGCTTACAAACTTCAAAACAATCAGAACAAGAGTTAACAGATTAAAGGAATTAGAAGCTATGGCTGAAGATGGTACATTTGATGTATTACCTAAAAAAGAAGTTATTAAAATTAAGAAAGAATATGACAAATTAAATACACTTCTTTGTGGTATTAGAGAAATGACTAAACTTCCACAAGCATTAATCATTGTAGATCCAAGAAAAGAATACAATGCAATTAAAGAAGCTAGAAAACTTCATATTCCAGTATTTGGTGTAGTTGACACTAATGGAGATCCAGATTTAGTTGACTATGTTATTCCAGGAAATGATGATGCTGTAAGAAGTATTAAAGTTTTACTTGGAGTACTTACTAATGCTATTTGTGAAGCAAATAATTTAGAAATAGTTGATTATGTAACAGAAGAAGATAAAAATAAGAAAAATGCTTCAATGGAAGAATTAATTAAAGATGAAGTTATTGATGAAAAAATTAAAGAAGGTAAAGAAAATGATGTTTATCTAATTAATGATATCGTTGAGGATGAAAAAGATAAAAGTGATGATTTAAGTTCAAAAACATTATCTGAACTAAAAGCACTTGCTAAAGAAAAAGGTGTTAAAGGTTATTCTTCAATGAAAAAAGAAGAATTAATAAATGCTTTAAACTAAGGAGGATATAATGGAAATTACTGCTAGTTTAGTAAAAGAATTAAGAGAAATTACTGGTGCAGGAATGATGGATTGCAAAAAAGCTCTATCTGAATGCGATGGTGATAAAGATAAAGCAATAAATTACTTAAGAGAAAAAGGAATTAGTAAATCTGCTAAAAAAGAAGGTAGAATTGCTGCTGAAGGATTATCAAATATTTATGTTAATGGTAATAATGCTGTTATTATTGAAGTAAATAGTGAAACTGACTTCGTAAGTAATAATACTGAATTTAAAGAATTTGTTGATGCTTTAGGAAAAACTATTCTTGAAGGTAATGCAAATACTTTAGAGGAAGCTAAAAATTTACCTTATGCTGGTGAAACGATAAATGATTTAATAGTTGCTAAAACAGCTAAAATTGGTGAAAAACTTTCTTTAAGAAGATTTGAAAAAATTACTAAAACTGATGATGAACATTTTGGTGCATACATTCATATGGGTGGTAGAATTTCAGTTCTTACTGTAGTTAAAGGAGCAAGTGAAGAAGTTGCAAAAGAAGTTGCAATGCAAGCTGCTGCTATGAAACCACTTTATGTATTTACTGAACAGGTTCCTGCTGATGTTTTAGATGCAGAAAGAGAAGTACAAAGAAACATTGCTATTAATGAAGGAAAACCTGCTGAAATAGCTGAAAAAATGGTTGAAGGAAGAATTAAAAAATATTACAAAGAAATTTGTCTTGCTGAACAACCTTTCATCAAAAATGGTGACATATCTGTAAAAGATTATGTTAAAAATAATGGTGGAGAAATCGTTTCTATGGTGCGTTATGAAGTAGGCGAAGGTCTTGAAAAAAGAAATGATAACTTTGCTGAAGAAGTAATGAACCAAATAAAATAAAAAAAACTCGCTTAAGTGCGGGTTTTAGTTTGTGTATTTTTACCTAGAATGCCACCTATAACTGAGGATGATAAAAGTATTAAGTAGTAAAGTAGTGTAGTAAGACAAATTTGTTTAATAAATAAGATAAGAGTAATAATAAAAAGTGTTAAGATAAGCATTAGTCCGTTAATAAGGCCACATATAATGCCTTTTTTATTAGTGTGTTTTCCTTTTATGAATGATATAGTAAAAAATAATGAAATATTTATAATAAAGGAAATTAAACTTGTAATGTATGAAGAAACTCCAATAAGATTAAATAAGCCTAAAATAAATGAAATAAATAACTCAATAAGTATAAATAATCCAATATATTTACCGTAAACTAATATTTTTTTTATAATAATCACCTAATAAATAGTATGATATGTTTAAAATTATATTACTTTAAACATAATAATAATGGTGATAAAATGGTTTTATTTAAGGTAGTTATTCGTACATTGTTCTTTTATTTTTTCATAACAATATCATATAGGTTAATGGGAAAAAGAGAAGTAGGACAGCTTGGTGTAATTGATTTAATCGTGTCTATCTTAATTGCAGAACTTGTCGCAATATCAATTGAAAATCATTCTGATCCTATGTATTTAACAATAATTCCTATTGCTCTTTTGGTGGTACTTGAAATTGCTTTAGCTTATATTTCAATTAAATGTAGACATTTAAGACTTATACTTGATGGTAAACCATCACTTATTATTTCACATGGAAAAATAAATTATCATGAGATGATTAAACAAAGATATACACTTGATGATTTACTTTTATCCTTAAGACAAAAAGAAATTAGAAATATATCTGATGTTGAGTTCGCTTTCTTAGAACCTAATGGACAACTTTCAATATTTAAATATAAACCGCTTAAAATGAAAGGTAATTACCCAATGCCAATCATTATAGATGGAAGTATTGATAAAGATACTTTAAAAAATATTAAGAAAAGTGAGTTTTGGATTAAAAATGCTTTAGAAAACGAAAATATTTTATTAAGTGAAATATTTTATGCTTTTTATAAAAACAAAAAACTTTATATCATAAAAAAAGGTAGTTAATCTACCATTTCAAAACGATATTCTTGTTCAGCACTTGGATATTTTTCTTTATCTACCTTGGAAATAAAGTTATCATAAGGCCTTACCCATATTTTACCATCGTGGTTTGACTTGTAAATTACTACTTTTATTGGATTACCATTATCATCTGTTTTCTCGCTATCATTACCTATGAATAGTACTTTGTAAACATTTCCTTTAAAATGTCTATATGTTTTGTTTTCCTCAATTTCTCTCATATTTTTATCACCTAATAAATATTATACAATTTTTGCTTTAAAATATCTAGATTTTATTGTACTATTAAAAACAAAATTCGTAATTTGACATACAAGAAAGGATATGTTATAATCTTTTTGACATGGGGGGATAATGATGGATAATACTATTACTTATAGTACTGACGTTTACAAGTTTGAAAATGAGTGTTTAAAATTTTTGAATTATGTTAAAAAGTATGCAAATGATGAAAATTTTTATGTTTTATATATATTTAGGGATAAAAATATTATAATTTATGGCAAGTATGATCATGGCACAAAAGATGATAAACACGAAATTACACTAATTAGTAATGATGATTTAAAAAAAATGTATGAAATTTTAAAGCGTGAGTTTGAATCTGATTTTATTGAAAGTTATATGCATACATTTAGTCAGGGATATTCATTAATGGCTAGAATTGGCGATAGCACCGCAATATGTATAGATAGTAACGTTGAAAGTGATCGTAATTGGTTTTATGATGTTCATAATATGATTAATGATAATAATAGAAATCTAAATCAAAGAGGCTAAAAAATCTTTGATTTTATTTTGCAAAATTATTTAATTATATTTTATCAATGACAATGAAAATTTTTGCTTTAAAATATCTAGATTTTATTATATAATTATATAGAAGGTAGGTTGATTATATGAAAGTATTATGTGTAGGACAGTCTACATTTGATGTAACTACGAAAGTAGATAAGTTTCCTGAAGAAGGTTCGGTAACTAATTTTAATGAAGTTTATGAATGTGGTGGCGGATCCGCTGCAAATGCTGCTTTTATATTAGGCAAATATAAAGTTGATTCTTATTTAGGTTCAATGGTAGGTGATGATACTTTTGGTAACACTATTCGTAAAGAACTTGAAAAAGTAGGTGTGCATACTGAGTATATGGAAATTGCTTATGAAAAAAGGACTGCACTTTCTTATATTTTATTAAATGAAAAAGAAAAGAAAAGAACAATTTTAAATGTTAATAAAGAGAAATTAGTTATGAAGAAAACTGAATTTCCGATGGATCCAGATCTTGTTTTAGTGGATTCATTTGACTATGGAGCATCACTTTCTGCATTTAATAAATACGCAAATAAAATAACTATTATTGATGCAAAAATTGCAAATTCTGAAACGATAGAACTTTGTAAATATGCAAAATATATTATTGCAAGTAAAGATTTTGCTTCATATGTATCAGGTGTAAAAATAGATTTTAATAATCCAAACTCTTTAGTAAATTGCTATTCAGCATTATTAAATAAATTTCCAAATAGAAATATTATTGTAACTTTGGGAGACAAAGGAGCAATGTATTTAATGGATAATCAAATAAAAGTTATGCCTGGTCTTAAAGTAAATGAAGTAGATGCTACAGGTGCAAAAGATATTTTCTGTGGAAGTTTTGCTTATGCTATTTTGAAAGGCTATGACATTGAAAAGACTGTAACATTTGCTAATATTGCCTCAGGTCTTTCAGTAGTTAAAATAGGCGGAAGAACCTCTATTCCTGAATATGATGAAATTATGAAATATTTCTTACAAAAATATCCGGATGAAGGAACTATTCAAAAAGAAACTCCGCCAGTTATAGCAACTGAAGCTGGAATAAAATGATTATTACTAGTAAAACTCCTCATCTTGATTTACACGGAGAAATAGAAAGTATGGTCAAAGTACTTGTAAATGATTTTATTAATGAAAATATATTACTACATAATGAATGTGTAGTAATAATTCATGGAAAAAGTACAAATATTTTAACCAAAGAAGTTCATAGAGTTTTAAATGATAATAAACGAATAAAAAAATATTATTTAGATAACTGGAATTTGGGACAAACAATCGTAGAGCTTAAAGATAATCTTTAGGCTTTTAATTTGACAAAACATATATAAATAAGTATAATAATGTTGTTTTAAGGGGGAAATATGACAGATTATTTAAGAGAGTATAAGGGTTATTGTTTAACTTGTAAAAATTATGATTTAGAACGAAAAAGTGATGCCACAACAAGAGGTTTTAGATGTACATATCATGGTAGACCAATGGCTATGGATGAAAAATGTCCACATTATTCAAAAGATATTGTAAGAAGCAATTCATTTATTGATTCTCAAGTAAGGTGGATGAATAGACATGGTTATGATCCACGAAGAGATAAAGATACATTTTGTTATATTACTACAATGTGTTGTGATATATTAGGGCTAAGTGATAATCATAAATATTTAGAAAGTCTTCGTAAATTAAGAAGTTATTTAATAACTTTTGATTTTGGTAAAAAAGTACTTTTG
>ERZ779673.349-NODE-349-length-21691-cov-4.495933_pt1 | contig 21691 bp, 23 predicted proteins | sample MGYA00511956_ERZ779673 | MGnify/ENA primary metagenome ERZ779673 (study PRJEB29588, sample SAMEA2152065) | human gut metagenome | biome: human gut; feature: human-associated habitat; material: faeces | place: Denmark | collected 2008/2010 ... | reverse complement strand
TAATGCTCAATGGCAAAGGAGCATAATACTCAACGGCCAATGAGCATAATGCTCAATGGCAAAGTAGCATAATACTCAATGACCAAGTAGTATATGGCTACTTTGCCAAATATTACACCTTTGTCAAAACGCTCTGATTATCAGATATTTACGGAATACATCCAACAGAGCCAAGAATAAGGGGCGTCTCTCCTGCAAAAAGTCGGGCATCTCCATCGGACATTTCCTGTCCTCCCGCAATGTCGCGTGTGATTCTTCACTCATCTGCCATTATTGTATGTAAATAAAAATACCACACATTTCTCTTTATCGTCAATATTTCCCAATACCCTCATCCCCATATCTCCCGGTCATCATACACATAGGACGTGCCGGGGTGCGTCAATGCCATCCTGTCATCCAGGGCACAAAAAATCCCCTTGGACGACCGTCATTCAAAAATGAATGGTCACTCCAAGGGGAAGAACCTAAGAATAAATTTATTATTAATGGCTAATGCTCAGCTTACCATGCCTGGCCCCGATATCCAAGTCCGCTTTCACTCCATCGGGCAGCATACGATTGTTGTCATCTGTGGAGAGACTATCATCCGTATTCTTACTTAGTTGAAATGCTGTTAGCTCGTTTTTATTATTTGTCAAATAGTCAATATGCAATTCTACATATTATCACACAGATGACGAACCGCTTTAGACAGCAGACTACGTGTGAACATTCGTTCCTTACGCTTACTCCACTTTTGCATTTCCAGCTCTAAAATGTCTAATACATTTCCTATATCGTCATTCCTCCAATTCTTCAACGAATCAACATTTTCTAATAAATAGTCAACAGACGCTAACAGTTCCAACGAATAATTCGAATAATACCCCTGCAGGAATTTCTTTGTATTATCGCAAATCGTACGCAGGCTATTATCTTTATACCCATTTATAAAAGTCATTGCGTCTTGCCCTGCCCCATCTATCAACCAAATGTAATCAAACGGTCGGTTCTCCATACCTCCCATACCTTTGATATAACTACCGTTCATACGATAAAGGACATGGGCTACTTTACCCCCTGAATAAGGTCCATAGTAATAAGGCTGAAAATCTATCTTAAAATAGCTTTTTGCCCCAAAGCGTTGCATAAAATAGATTAATTTCTCTGCAGCAAACACGGATGCAAATTCGCCATTAATATTTAGATTAATAAGCATTTGGAGCAACATGGCTCTTGCAGGGGTCATCTTCACCCTCTCCGACTTCATTCTTTCTATAATGACATTCGAAGGTTCGTAGAGCATAATATCACAATCCAGTCCTTCCAAAGTAGTCTCTATCATACGCTTCACATACAACCAATCCAGTCCTCCATTGTGTGAACCTAATGGTGGAATTGCTATTGAACGTATTTTTCTATTGATAATTTCTTTACGCAAAGCCGTAAGACCTTGTGCAATATATGAATACTCTGAAGGCAACTTCCAATGAGTCTTTGTGGGGAAATTCACTATCAACTTATGCCCTGATATCAGATTAGAGTCTTCTACTATCAGCAGTTCTCCTATATGGAGTTTCTTGTCACGACATACCTTCCTATACACGCGATAGTTTTCAGGAAAAGCCTCACGGAATTGCAACGCAATACCTTTTCCCATCACTCCTACAGTATTAACTGTATTTACCAATGCTTCCGCTTTACTCTCCAATAGATTTCCTTTTACATACTGTATCATGACACACCTCCTATTCCGATTTAAAAATAATAATTGGGCACTACGACAATTTTGCTTTCTTTTATACCCAGCTCCAATAAAGTGTTTTTTGCCTTTTCGTTATACACGACATAACCACAAATAAACTGCGGTGACAAATCATCCCCTACCAATAACTCAGCCTCCTTGCGACGCTTTAAGTCTATATCAAATTCCGAATCCCATCGTACAGAATACACATCCTCAAAACTGACTATTTCATTTATCCGTGCCAGATCTTTTTTTGTGTAAAACGAAGTCAGCTCACTTAACGCATGCCCATCTGTAAAAATGCAATCGACATCACTACTTATTAAATCGTTAAGTTTGACAATACAATACACTATATCTTCTGGCTCTATCCTCGTCACCTCATTATATCCATGCTGAATTACATATAGCATCGGTGAACGAGGTCCCAAATAAAATGGAATATAATCACTTATCCGATAACCTTTGATCTCCTTGGTCTTACGTAACTGAATAATTTGCTGATCGCCAATATTCACGAAATGTTCATTACGATGTGGTGAGTCATTTTTCACTAAACCATACTGAACTATATGTCTCATATTGGCTATATGCGTTATACGGAACGCGTACTTAAGAATCTTTCCCATCATTCTCTCGATTTCATTTCCATTATCTGTGACTTAAATAATTTTGTTCTACTGACAATATTTAAATATTACAAGCCACAGATAGCCTTTCCATCAGCTTGAGAAATTGCAAATAACATATCTAAATCATCTTCGTCATGTATAATTCTTACCACTTGTTTTTCATCCCGCTCATTTTCCATGCAATCCCCTATTATATCATGATACAACAGGTCTTTAAATTATTTTCTTCATATATTATACATGTCAAACTCACCCTTCTAACTGATATCTTCGATTTCTATAACCCCTCCTTCTATCCTCCATTCTGTTTTATCATTGGACATATTCTGATTCATTTACACAAAGTAACGATCACCATAGGCCACTCCATAGGCAAGCAGCAGTACTAGGAAAGCAAAATAGACAGAAAGTAACCCCTCATATCGTTAACAGCTACTTCGTCAAATCATTTTCTACTCGACCTCCACCAACGACAGACATATTTTCTAGTCCTGCAGGCGGATGTATCTTGCTGATATGCCTGCAGTTATGTTTTTTGTTTCGAAAAGTTCGGAAGAAGTCATCTTCATTCTTTCATTTTCCATACAGGGCCGTTTCCAACTGACCAACTCCTTTCCGGTAGTCCCTCTTGCACTCTAACGGTGCGTCCCTTTGTGAAGGACTCTTCCAAGATACAAAAATAAGCATTATTATCAAGAATACAGAACAAAAACACGGGAAAATACAAAGTTTGTGATGTAGATACCCATGCTCAAAGGGGACGTTATGAATGCCGGCCGGATTCCCGGACGCACCATGATGCGTCCCTACAACCTGCCTCTTTCGTTCTTAGCAAGGGTCCTCTTCTTCCATATCGATACGTTCCGCTTACGAGACAGTCACATTCCGCATCCTTCCATGATCATTTCAAGACACATCCTTCGTCCTCATTCGAGTCCATATCTTCCCATAGCCACCTTTTATATTCCCGATTGTTACTTTTTTCCACAAAATTCTTCTTTTTTATCACTGGAATAGTTGACATTTTATAAAAATCAATAATTTAATTGATAATCAACAACATAGAGTAATATAATTATTATAAATCTGCAAGTTTTTGTATCTTTACGGCAAAAACTTGCAGAATTTATGTCATACGACCTTATCTGTCAACCCCTTACGATCCGTCCATCTGTCGGTCAGATGCGTCCGGTCGCCCTTTTGCGGACGCTCCGTCCTGTCTCCGGAGCGTCCGTCCCACCTGCCTCGCAAGGGCCTGCTCCGCAAAGGCCGGGTGAGCAGTCCTTGCCCTTCATGTCATCCACCATCCACGGGAGCCCACGCCGGGCTTAGGCCTCCCGTCATTCCGACCGCTCCTCCGCAGCACCCGGCCAACAGGTTTTACCCTAATAGATTATGACACCAAGTCCCCGACTTTGCCCCTCCCGCTGTATCATCATGAGGCGGAAGCGCTGCTAAGCGTAGCAACCTTCCCATCATCCATCACATAAATGGAGATTACAGCCGCCAAGTACCCCCCTTCTGTCCATAACCCTACGGCTGCAAGTGAGCCGATTAGAATCCCCGTGACATCCCTGTCCGGAAGAAGGCCAACGACAAACATCCAAGAAGAAACCGATGTGCCGGCGTATTACGCCCGCCCCTCAGCATTGGGGAAACAAGAAAAAAGTCAACTATGTGTCATTTTTATCCATCCATACGTTCAAGTCCATAACAAACACAAACACATTATTATAAAAGGATTTATCCTAAGTAACTAATCAAAATTAAGCAGCATTATGTTTAAGTTTAATTCCCAAAGTATCCCCGACAGCCGCCAATGCCCTATTGACGGTATAAAAGAGGTTGTCGCTACTCGCATAATCCTGCGGTCTGATCCATTTGGTTTTCATTATCCTCCACAATGTTTCCGCAAGGTTCAGGTGCGGGGAATACGGCGGAAGATAAAAGAGGAAAAGCCCACGTTTCTCCCACAATATCCTCAGTTCTCGTACCTTCTTGTTTCGATGTACGCTCGCATTGTCAAGCACGATGAACGTGTCTTTCTTAATGCTCAAGGAAAAGGCGTCGAGGTATTCAACGACCTTGTCCGCGTCAATGCTTTCAGTCGTGGTGAACCCATGATAGCGGTTGTTCCGGTCTATCATGCCGAAGATGTTGACCCTTTGTGCCTTTTGGGATGGGACATACACGTCTTCGTCACGGAATTGCCAGCCGTAAGGCACATAGCCTTCGGTGCATACGTGACTCTCATCGGCATAATAAAGGTCTATCTTGCCGTCCATGTTCAGTTGTTCAAGTTCTTGCAACTTCTCGGTCTTATACGCATAGAGTTGCGGCGAGGGTACTCCCCTTGGGCGTTTTCTTATTCGCTTATATCTTGCGCCAATGCTGATAAAAAACGCTTGAATGTCTGGTCGCTCGCTTCCTTGCCCGTGGCTTTCTGCCAAGCTTCGCGGGCTTTGCTGACGCTCTGCCTGTCCTGTTCTATGGCTTTGCGGACAACTTCCTCGTCCGTGCAGTCCATGATAGGTTTGCGACCACGCCCGGGGCGGGTATGCAAGCCGCTGATGCCTTCCTGCATGAAACGTTTCACCCAAAAGTTGACGGATACATGCGACATCTCCGTCTGCAAACCTACTTGCTTGCTTGAAAGCCCTGACGATTTGAGCAATACGGCACGGCAACGCATGCGGAAGCAATGGCTGAGTCCCTGACGGAAACCTGTTTCCAACGCCAAGCGTTCGGAGTCCTTTAATATGATTGATTTGACTTTGCCCATAAGTGTATCTTTGAGGTTTATGAGGCAAAGGTATCAAATCTATATGATATAAACTAATTATGAACATCTACTTACAGGAAATAACTATATACATAAGGCCAGATCAGAATTTACGCACGGCCTTATCTTGTACATTTCAGGAATAAAATTAGAGAATAAAAACATGACATCCGTTAAATTAAAATTCAGACCGTCAACGAGTCCGAATAGAGAAGGATCGTTGATATTTCAGTTGATTCACGACCGTACCCTCCGAAGAATTAAAAGCACCTATAAGATTTTCAGCAACGAGTGGGACGAGGCCACCGGGCAGATCCTGCTCCCTCCGCCCTCCTCTCTGCGGTTCAGGTATCTGCAGCTCCTTTCCATCGATGTCAACTGGGAGCTCCACCGCCTGCAGCGCATGGCAGAGGTGTGGACCTCCGAAGACCCTTCCTGCCACATCGACGATGTTGTCCGCAGCTTCACCTCGACACTGAACGACCATCACAGCGTCTTCAAGTTCATCAACGCCCAGATCCAGCGCAAGAAGCAGCTGGGCAAGATCCGTTCGAGCGAGACCTATCAGGCCACCCTCAACAGTTTCATGCGTTTCCGCAAAGGCATAGACCTGTCGTTCGATATGATCGATTCCGAGATGATGGAGCTGTATGAGGCCGACCTCCGTCGTCAGGGCCTCACCCGCAACACCAGCTCTTTCTATATGCGCATCCTGCGCACGAACTACAAGCTGGCCGTCGAACAGGGCCTCACCAGAAACCGCATGCCCTTCCGGCATGTCTACTGTGGCATCGACAAGACCATCAAGCGCAGCATCTCCCTCGCCGACATCAAGCGGATCAAGGACCTCGACCTGTCCCTCCATCCCGTCCTGGACTACACGCGCGACATGTTCCTCTTCAGTTTCTACACACGCGGCATGTCCTTCATCGACATGGCCTACCTGAAGAGGAGCGACCTCAAGAACGGCTATCTCTCCTACCGCAGGAAAAAGACGGGACAGCTGCTCACCATCGAGTGGACTCCGCAGATGCAGGACATCCTCGACAAGTACAGGCCCTATCCCACCCGCTACCTCCTGCCCATCATCGCCCGTGAGGACGGCAACGAGCGACGGCAGTACCAGAACCAGATGATGAAGATCAACCGGCACCTGAAGGACATCGCAAGGCTTGCCCGCGTCCCTGTCCCCCCCCCTCGCTCTACTACAGCAGGCACAGCTGGGCTACCATCGCACGCGGGAAAGCGATCCCGATATCGGTCATCAGCGAGGGACTGGGCCACGACTCCGAGGCCACCACTCAGATTTATCTCGACTCCATCAAATGTCAGGAAGTGGATAAAGCCAATAGAAAAATTTTGAAAGGGCTATAAAAACAAACAGCGGTTTGTTTCATGAAAAGATTGTCTCCTGAAAGGAGATGATCATCCACCGTAAATAGCTAAAACACAACAGGATAGGAGTTGCAATCGGGATCAATCGCTTCAACGGTCATTTGTAGTTTGTAATAATTATGCAAATAAAATCGTTAAAAATGGTTGATAATAGAATTATTTTAGTATCTTTGCAAGTAGAAGAGCATCTCCTTTCAGGAGATAGTCTCTTTAGACGCCTCAACGACAAAAAAGAAAATGTCTGTTAAAGGCTGTCGCAATACATTATAAATGTATAGAGGACTAGATCGAAGTTTAAGGGTATTTAAGCATAACTACTTGTTTTTCAACAAATTAAAGAAGCAAGCAGGAGTCAGATTAGTGTGCCTGTCCTTTACGTCGGTCGATCCACCCCATTCTTTTTGTACCGGAATCATGCAGACCGAAATACCGTCTCATACAAATGAAGCAGACAAGATCCAATGGTTTGTAATGCGTGATCTTAAACGGACAAACTCCAAACTGCCTGCCTACAAATTACTTGCCGAACTGAACATTGAATTTTTCACGCCCATGGTTTGCAAGACGGTCATCCGCGGCGGCAAGCGCTGCCTCGAGAAAGTGCCCTTCATGCAAGACCTGCTATTCGTTCGCGACTCCCGCAGACACCTCGACCCCATTGTTGCCGGCATCGCCAAGCTCCAATATCGCTATATCCACGGCGGCCAGCACATCCTCATGACCATCAGGGACGCGGACATGGAACGCTTCAAGAGAGCCGTCGAGTCGGCAGATGCCCCCCGCTTCTACCGTCCCGACGAGATCAAGCCGTCTATGATCGGCAAGAAGGTACGCATCATCGGAGGGCCCTTGCACAACTACGAGGGCCATCTGCAGAAGCTGCAAGGCTCCAAGACCAAGCGACTGTTCGTCGAGCTCCCCGGCCTCATCACCGTGGCCGTCGAGGTTCGGCCCGGCTATATTCAACTCCTAGAAAAATAACGGTTCACTTACTCTGCACCTAACGATTTATTTTACTTGCATCACAACTATTACGATTTATGATTATCGCAGTCGATTTCGACGGGACGATCGTCGAGCACAACTATCCTAAGATTGGCAAGGAGATTCCCTTTGCCATCGCCACGCTGAAGAAGCTGCAGGCCGAGCACCATCTGCTCATCCTGTGGACCGTCCGTGAGGGCGACCTGCTGCAGGAGGCTGTCGACTACTGCCGCCGGCGCGGCCTCGAATTCTATGCCGTCAATGCCAACAATCCCGACGAGCAGCCCACCACTCTTTCCACTCCGTGCCGAAAGGTATGCGCCGACATGTATATCGACGACTGCAACGTGGGCACCCTACCCGACTGGGGAGCCATCTATGAGATGGTGCACAACCACTGGAGCTATGACGAGTACCGCCGCCAGCTCCACGAATCCCGCTACGGCGAGAAGCACAAGACCTCTTTCTGGAAACGACTGACAGGCAATAAATAAAGGATGACGACCCAACAGGAAAATACAAAGCGGATAGCCAAAAATACGCTGATGCTCTATGCCCGCATGCTTTTCGGCATGCTGGTCTCCCTCTATACCTCGCGTGTGGTGTTGCAGGCTTTGGGCGTGGAAGACTATGGTATCTATAATGTGGTAGGTGGCGTAGTGGCAATGTTCTCTATAGTTTCCAACTCTCTATCTTCTTCCGTCAGCCGGTTTCTGACTTTTGAGTTAGGCAAAGGCGATACCGACGGTCTGAAAAGAGTCTTTTCCACATCGCTGAGTATCCAGCTTGTCCTTGCCGGCATCATCGTCGTTCTTGCTGAAACGATTGGTCTCTGGTTTCTCAACACTCACATGACCATACCTGCCAACCGCCTGTATGCAGCCAACTGGGTGTTCCATGCCTCTGTACTTACTTTTGTCATCAACTTGTTGAGTGTTCCGTTCAGTGCCTCCATCATCTCCCATGAACGCATGAGTGCCTTTGCCTATATCGGCATCTTAGATGTGGTTCTCCGGTTGCTGATTGTGCTGTTCATCGCCTATTCCGGCTTAGGTTTCGACCGTCTGATCGTTTATGCCCTACTTCTTGTGGGAGTAGTCTGCATCATGCAGGCGATCTATTGGAACTATTGCACCCGACATTTCCAGGAGTGCCGACTAAGATTGAGTTTTGACGTCGGTTATTGGAAAGAGATGAGCTCGTTTGCAGGCTGGAATTTCATAGGTTGTACCGCCGGCTTATTAAAGGATCAGGGCGTAAACATTCTCTTGAATCTATTTTTGGGTCCAATTATCAATGCGGCCCGTGGAATTGCCAATACGGTTAACAATGTGATGACTTCTTTTGCAAGCAACTTCATGACAGCCCTTAATCCCCAGATCACGAAATCTTATGCGGCTGGCGATTACAGTTATATGTTCTCATTGGTAGAGCGCGGTTCCAGATTCTCTTACTACATTCTCTTACTGTTCGCCTTACCCATGCTGTTTGAAGCCGACTTCGTACTGACTCTGTGGCTGAACCACTATCCTTCCCACACCGTCAACTTCGTACGACTTATTCTGCTCGTGACCATGTGCGATATTCTGTCCAACACCTTAATCAATTTGCAGAATGCCACAGGTAAGATCCGTAATTATCAGCTTGCTGTAGGAGGGATGTTACTGATGAATTTTCCATTGTCCTATATTTGCCTGAAAATAGGATTTCAACCCGAATCAACGTTAATAGTGGCTTTGATTGTTGCTGTCGCTTGCCTGTTTCTCCGTCTTCTGTTCTTGCGCAAGATGGTAGGACTTTCGATAAGACGCTATCTGCATAAAGTATGCGGTAATGTGATGTGCGTCACCTTAGCAGCTGCTGTACTACCGACATTATTGTATCTGCAGATGGCCGATGGTGTTTTGCGTTTTCTGCTGATGTGCATGCTCACGGCTTTGTGTTCTGCTACAGCTATTTATTTTATAGGTTGTAGTCGTAACGAACGTGATTTCATTAAAAGTAGAATCGTTTTGATTAGGCAAAAATTCTCACGATGATCCAAATTACCGATAAATCGCGGTGCTGTGGATGTGAGGCATGCCGTAGCGTATGCCCCAAGAACTGCATATCCATGAAAGCTGACATGGAAGGCTTCGTATATCCGCAAGTGGACTTGTCACGATGCATCGACTGTAAATTGTGCGAGAAAGTATGTCCTGTACTACACCCTATATCTTCCACAAAAGCTCCATTGGCCTATGCCGGTATTAACAACGACACGAATATCCGTTTGCAGAGTTCTTCCGGCGGCATATTCACCCTGATAGCCGAACAGATTCTTCAGAAAAACGGAGTGGTATTTGGTGCCTGTTTTGATGAACAATGGAATGTAGTGCATCGTTATACAGAAACAAAAGAAGGACTTTCTCGCTTCCGGGGATCGAAATACGTACAAAGTCATATCGGTGATTCCTTTCTGCAAGCCAAACGATTTCTGGATGAAGGAAGAGAGGTCCTTTTCTCCGGCACACCCTGCCAGATAGCAGGACTGAAGAACTTTCTACGTAAACCTTATCAGAACCTACTGGCTGTGGATGTTGCCTGCTACGGAGTGCCCAGTCCTAAGGTATGGCAAAAGTATTTGCACGAATCAGTATGCAAGGTTTATCATATTAAACAAGGTTCATCTTTCTCTTTGGCCGATAAAATTACAAATATCAGTTTTAGATCGAAAGAAAAAGGCTGGAAGACATATCATGTAAAAATAAAATATCAAAACAATAAAAAAGATACAATACCTGCCACTAAAAATATATATATACAAGCATTTTTATTCAACTTATCCTTACGTCCCAGTTGCTATGCCTGCCCCTGTAAACTCCATCATACACAAAGTGATATCACTTTGGCTGACTTCTGGGGGGTCGACCGGCTCTATCCTGAGATAGACGATGACAAAGGATGCGGACTTATTCTGGTTCACAACGATCATACACTTTCCTTACTAAAAAGTCTAGACTGCCAATTACACGAACAAAAATTGGAAGAGATCATAGCCTTCAATCCAAGTATCATTCATTCTGTCAAAGAACCTATAAACAGAAAATTCTTCTACACAATATTTAATAAAATAAATTTTTATTTATCTTATCAAGCTTCCGTGAGTACTAATATTGCAATTCGTATTATACGAAACCTTTATAGAAAACTATAAAATTATTAGAAAAATCACTCTTAATAGAAATATACAAAATATTTAAAAGAATGAATGCTAGAAATATTGTAGTAGCTACTAACAAGAAAAGATGCTCCAATATAGAATTATTAAGAATCATTGCTATGTTTCTTGTTTTAGTTGTTCATGCCAATTTCTTTTCATTAGGAGTTCCAACATCAGACATTATAAAACAAACTCCTGATTTTGCATTTGGCTCATTTTTTATACAAGCTATATCTATATGTTGTGTTAATTTATTTGTCTTGATATCTGGATGGTTCGGAATTAGACCTAGATTAAATAGTTTTCTCAAATTTTTATTTCAATGTTTATTTTTCCTTATAGGAATCTATATAGTAATGACTATTATCGGGTTAACAGATGTATCACCCAAAGGGATCATAAAAGGAATAGCAGGATGTCTCTTCTTGCTTAAATGGAACTGGTTTATAAAAGCCTATATCTGTCTTTACATTATTGCCCCTATGATAAATTCTTATATTGACAATGTTGACAAACATCATGTTCGTAACTTTCTAATTTCATTTTATATCTTTCAGACTTTATATTCCTGGGTATCTAATGCTGCTGTTTTTTTTGAGTCTGGTTATAGTACAATATCATTCATCGGGTTGTATACATTAGCAAGATATACCAGATTATATCCCAGCAAATTGACTTCTCTAAATAAAAAAATAGATTTCGCTATTTATTTGGGCATTTCTTTATTCTTAGCTATAATAGGATATATGCTTACAGCTAATAACATAAATTTTCTAACAGACAAAATCTTTAGCTACGTTAATCCGTTAGTTATACTATCAGCCTTATACCTATTGCTTTTGTTCTCAAAAATAAAAATACAGAGTTCTGTCATTAACTGGATAGGAGCTTCAAGTTTTGCAGTTTTCCTATTACATACAAATCCGAATCTTTGTTTACAATATTTTGTTCCATCAGTACAATTTATAGTTTCAGAGTATAATGGTTTTTTCTTGTTGATAGTATTAATATTTTTCTTAATTGGTATCTATTTTTTCGCTATTTTGATAGACCAAGTTAGAATAGTTCTATGGAAAAGACTTGCAGGTTGTTTATTCATAAAGTTTAAAATAAAATAGCATTTATAATATATGATAAATAGAATTAGATAAATCTCTGAAAATGAAAATAGGAATAATAACTTTTCATTCTTCTTCAAATTATGGAGCCCATTTACAATGCTACGCATTACAAACAGTTCTTCTACATCTTGGTTATGATGTTACTATCATAAATAGGGAATGGGGTGATTATCCATCTTCCATTAAACCACCTTTTTCCGTGCATACTATAGTTCATTATATGCGACGAAATAAGTTTAAAGATTTTAGAGAAAAATATTTCAACCTGTCTCCACTTATAAGAAGTGAATCAGATTTAAAACTAATTACTAAAGATCTTGATGCTATAATAGTTGGAAGTGATCAGATTTGGAATTCAGAATGTATTTCTACTATGGGACTATACTACTATTTAGATTGGGTACCTAATAAAATCCAAAAAATTAGTTACGCTGTTAGTTTTGGAAAAGATACATTTAATGCTAAACCCGATCAAATAAAAGCTATAACAAATTCATTGTCCACATATCGATTATTATCGGTCAGAGAAAGATCTGGAATAGATATTTGCAAAAATATATTTCACATTACAGCTCAATGGCATATAGATCCCACCTTACTTTTATCCAGTTTGGATTATGCAAAACTTATACCTTTTAAAGAAAAGACTAAGCATTCATATCTGTGTCAATTCTTTTTAGATGTCGATCAAAATAAGATAAATTTTGCGAATAAATTAAAAAACGCATTAAGACTATATTACATCGTGAATAATAATCCACGGATTTATAGATTTAGGAAGTGGATTTACCCATCAAAATATGATTTACCATCTATCCCCAAATGGTTAAATAACATAAGAAATTCCTCATTTGTTATCACAGATTCATATCATGGAATGGTATTCGCTATTATCTATAATAAACAATTTATCTGTATAAACAATACAAAAAGAGGAAGTACAAGATTTATAAGTTTATTATCTCTTTTAGGTATAGAAAACAGGCTAGTTGATAGTGAAAATGCAAACAAACTCGATATAAATTCCTTAATACCAATTGATTATGTAAAAGTAAACAATATTATCAAGCAAGAGCAAAAAAAATCTCTTTTGTATCTAAGCTCCATCGGAGCTGGCGATAATCTCACTAACCAACACAATTTATAAGATGTTAAAAAGGAAGCTATCAAAAATTGATTTATGCAATTAATATATTCATAAATAGTATCCAAAATACTATTTACAACCAGTTCTTCATATAGGTGCAAATTGCCTAACAGTTTCATAATCATTCAAAGATTGCAATCAAACTATATTTTAAAGAAGATTTACATGAAAATATTGTTTGTGACACAAGACATGCGCTTAACAGGAGGAATTGAACGCATTATTTCTATCCAAGCCAATTATTGGGAAAAAGAAAGAGGATACGATGTGTGCATTTTAACTTGTGGCGGTTCAAAATCCACATCTTTTTTCCCTTTAGACAAAAGGATAACTATAAGAAGTATAAATACCTATATAAAGAAAAGTATACTTGATTATATTCCTGGTACAAAATTCTTAAGGGAATTCTTCAAGACATTAAATAGATATAAGAATGCTATTAATGAGGAGAGTCCAACCTTAATAGTTTCTTCTATGCAAGGAATTGATCGTTATATTTTACCCATTATAGTTAGGAAGAACATTCCCTTAATAGGAGTAAATCATATCACTTTAGGAATGCGCTTTGGTAAGTATGAAACCAAATTTCTGAATAAGGTCAAAAAGGCTATATCATTTACCTGTCAAATGATATTATGGCACAGATATCATACTATTATTATGCTGTCGAAAACAGATTATTATAAGATATTGCATTATTACAATAACGTTCTCTATATACCTAATCCTATTCTTTTAAAGAATCTAAATATTGACATGAAATTATCTCGTCCTAATCGTATTATAATGGTAGGACGATTAGATTATTTAAAAGGACAAGATCGCCTACTTACAATATGGAGTCATTTAGCTTCACAAAATCCCAATTGGATTCTAACCTTTGTAGGAAATGGGCCATGTCTCTTAAGGCTTCAAGAAAAAGTAACCAAAGATAAATTACAAAATCAGGTTGAATTTATACATAATTCTAAAAATATCCCAGACTTATTAAAAGAAGCATCTATTTTCGCATTTACATCTAGGGTCGAAAGTTTTGGTATGGTTATATTAGAAGCTTTTTCATGTGGATTGCCAGTAATAGCCTATAATTGTGAAAATGGGCCTAGGGATTTAATCAAAAATGGAGTTAATGGTTTTCTAATTAACGATGGTGACTATGAAGAATTTCAAAAGAAACTACAAATGTTAATTAATTCTGAGAGTTTAAGAAAAAGATTAGGGAAAAATGCTATTAAATATGCGAATTCTTTTTCCGTAGAAAATATTATGGTAAAATGGGACAAATTATTTGATAATATCATACAACCAAAGATTTAGCTCTTAATATTTTTAGATAGACTAAACTTATAGTTTTATTATAATATGCCTATTATCTCTATCATTGTTCCCGTTTATAATGTAGAACCATACCTTTCACAATGTATAGAAAGTGTTATAAAACAATTATTTAGTAATTGGGAACTACTATTAATTGATGATGGATCTACTGATTCTTCAGGGGTTATTTGCAATCAATATCAGTATATAGATTACAGAATAAAAGCATTTCATAAAAAAAACGGAGGATTATCTTCCGCTCGCAATTACGGAATAGACAAAGCTACAGGAGATTATATCATATTCCTTGATTCGGATGACTATTGGATAGAAAACAATATCCTATCCTTATTTATAAAAAAGCTACAGACGGAAAATTTAGATGTCGTACGTGCTGAATATGTATATGTTGATGGGAAGAGCAATCGATTATTTACACCCAACCAATGGGAAGGACATTCACACCTAAAAGATCAAGTCCTTAGTTCTTATGAAATGATGAAATACGTCATTAACGGAAAATTCTTTTCTTGGCTTTTTATGTTTAGGAAAAATGCCATTGAGAATTTACGTTTTGATGAGCATCGGCGATTCCAGGAAGATATAGATTTTGCAATTAAAGTGTTTAGCAAAAATCTGCGATGTGGGTATCTTCCTATTCAATTTTACGCATATAGACAGCGCGAACATTCTATTATGTCTACACCTCGAGTTAGTAATCTTGAAGATTCATTTATGCTTTGCGATGTTTTTCACGAATATGCATATAAAGTAGAAGACAGAAAACTGACACCTTATTATATATATAGAGGGATCATGATGTACTACTGGACCTTAGCAACTGTTGCCAGCGATTTATATATCCATCAATATAAAGAAATCGAAAAAAAAATATTTTTGATTTCACGGAGGAAAAAAGTATATAGTTGGACCAAGCAAGTACCTCAATATCGTTTTCCTATTCATATATACGTTCCTCCTTACATAGGAGTTTGTTTATTCCGTTTACGCTGGTGGGGAGGCCGAATATTACGTACTTTAAAACTACGAAAATAATGAATTATACAGCTGTTATCCGCACTTTGGGCACTGCTGGAGAAAAATATCAGACTTTATTAGGCTCTTTAAACCAACAAACTGTTCAGCCTTCCAAGATCTTAGTCTATATCGCTGAGGGATATACGATCCCAAAAGAAACCATCGGGAAAGAGCAATATATCTATGTCAAGAAAGGTATGGTCGCACAACGTGCCTTACCCTATAAGGAGGTAGATACAGAATTTATCCTATTCTTGGATGATGACGTGTATTTACCGGAGACTGCAGTAGAACAGTTGTATCAATATTTAACAGATTATCATGCAGATGTCATCTCACCCGACGTATTCCCCAACGCTGAACGTTCCTTTTTTGGTAAATGTATGATGATGCTGTCCGGTAGGATGATGCCAAGAAAAGATGATGGGAAATGGGGATATAAGGTGATGCGCAACTCTGGTTATTCCTATAACAACCATCCAAAGCCGGGTGTCTACTGGTCACAAACGAATGCCGGTCCCTGCTTCTTCTGCAGAAAGGCCGATTTCCTGAAGATCCATTTTGATGAGGAATTATGGATGGACAACCAGAAATACGCCCAAGGAGACGATCAAGTTATGTTTTATAAGATGTACTTGTCCGGATTGAAGCAATTGACGTGGTTCGGAAGCGGGATCAAACACCTTGATGCGGGATCGACTATGATGAGTGAAGAAAAAGAGAGAATGCTAATATATTCCGACCTACGTTTTAAATCGATGTTCTGGCACCGCTTCATCTATCAGCCCGACAAGAATATGCTTAGCAGAGTCTGGAGTACGATCTGCATTGGATATGCCTTAGGCTTCACGCTATTTATATCTACTTTAAAATGTAATTTTGATATACTGAAGTTGAAATATAGAGCGATAAAAGAAGCCATTGACTTTATCAGAAGCAAAGAATATAAGAATCTTCCTTTAATCAAGAAAGTAATTTGATATGAACATTATACCTATAGCATTTGCCTTCGACAATAATTTGATTTTACCGGCATGTGTCTGTATCTCTTCATTGATGATGAATGCCAAGGAAGATACGTTTTATGATATCTTTATCTTACATTCGTCCACTATAGCATTAAAAAAAGAAGAACTAAACAAGTTGCCGCAGTACTATAAGAATTGTCGTATTCAATATCGGCAAGTTGACCATACCTTTGATTCTGCTTTTGAGATTCGAGGTATTACGGCTGCCACATACTATCGATTGTTGATTCCAGAATTGATACCCGAATATGATAAAATCATTTATGCAGATGTGGATATCATTTTTAGAATGGATTTATCATCGGTATATCATCTCGATCTAGGTAATAATTATATTGCCGCGACTCGTGAATTAGGGATGAATCTTACAGGAGACGGGAAAAAATACATTAACTCTATGAAGGAGTTAAATCTAGGGGAGTATATACAAGCCGGATTTATCATTATGAACTCTAAGGTACTTAAAGATGAGAATATAATCTCTCAATTTAAAACTTGGAGCAAGAAGAAATTAAGATTTCAAGATCAGGATATACTGAATATTGTATGTAAGGGACGAATTCTATATCTATCATTGGAATATAATATGACAGATTATTCCTATCTTTTTGCTATAAGAAAGCCTGAGTTGATAACGAACTTATTCTCTAATGAAGCTATAGATTTTGCAATAAATCATGGAAATATTCATTTTAATGGGCACAAGCCTTGGAAGAAATATAGCGTAAACTTTGATATCTGGTGGGAATATTATCGCAAGTCACCTTTCTTTGACGAAAAATTTTATTTCGATTTCTTTTATCACCGATTGAATATCTTTGATCAATTGTCTTTATGGAAAAGAATCAAGATATTGGTGAGATATTTTGTATATGGAAAACGTGTAATATAAGAAACGATGAAGATAGTTTATTGCTTACCATCTACATATTGTATGGGAGGTGTAGAGAGAATCATTTCTGGGAAAGCGAATATGCTTACTGAAATGGGACACGATGTTTCCATTATTACTACCGACCAACAAGGAAGGCCACCTTATTTTAAAATCAACGACAAAATAAAATGTTATGATTTAGGCATTAATTATAGCCAAAACAAGCAACGTTGTTTTATAAAGAAATTATTTTATTTCTTTTATAATTCCTATCTACATAAAAAGCGGTTAGAGAAGTTATTAATAGAATTAAGGGCGGATATTGTCATCTCTACTTTTTTTAATGAGATGGCCTTCTTACCTCAGATTAAAGACGGCAGTAAGAAAATTGTGGAGTTCCACTTCAGTAGACCCATGTTCCGTTTTACGAGTCGTAAGGGTATAATGGGATACATAGATAAGTTTATGATGTCCAAAAATGTTAAGACCTTACGAAAATATGACCGCTTTGTAGTCTTGAGTCAGGAAGATGCCCAAAACTGGAAAGAACTCAACAATATTTCCGTAATCAACAATGTTTGTACTTTAGATACTGTCGAGAGAGCCAAATTAGAAGAACACCGCGTAATCTCTGTGGGCAGATATGAATTTCAAAAGGGATTTGACAGACTGATTAATGCTTGGTCCCTAATATCCCATCAAGTGTCCGATTGGACTCTTCATATTTTTGGAGAGGGAAGTTTACGACCCATATTGACAAAACAGATAAAAGATTTACACTTAGAGAATTCTGTTTTCCTTGACGGGGCAACGCATAATATCGGTAAAGAATTATCAAAATCTTCTATCGCCACTTTTACATCTCACTATGAAGGATTCATGATGGCCATTACTGAAGCTGAATCAACCGGTCTTCCTGTTGTCAGTTTTGATACTCCATGTGGTCCTAAAGATATCATTAGAGAAGACGGTTTCTTAGTTAAAAATGGGGATATTGAAAGTCTTAGCAAACGACTTCTTTCCCTTATGCAGAATGATGAGCTGAGAAAAGCAATGGGTGAGAAAGCCTTTGAGAATTCAAAGAGATTTACCCCAGAAGCTATCATGCCACAATGGATTTCCTTATTTGAAACTATTTTAAAGAAATGAAAGTATCTGTCATCATCCCTATCTATAAGGTTGAGAACTTTATAGGTCGTTGCGCCCGGTCGCTGATGGAGCAGACACTGACAAATGTGGAGTACATCTTTGTGGACGATGCCTCACCCGATGGCAGCATCGGCGTACTGCGCCAGGTACTTGCCGGCTATCCGGAACGCAGCAGCCATGTTAGGATTCTGACCCATTCTGAGAACAAAGGACTGCCGGCCGCCCGCAACACAGGCCTTGCCGTAGCCCAAGGAGAGTACATCTTCCACTGCGACAGCGATGACTTTGTGGAGCCGGATATGCTCGAACAGCTCTACAACAAGGCAATAGAAACAGATGCAGACATCGTATGGTGCGACTGGTGGCTATCGTTCGCCAAAAATGAACGGTACATGAAGCAACCCGAATACCTGACAGCCATGGAAGCACTAAAAGGGATGCTGAGCGGGGTAATGAAATTCAATGTATGGAACAAGCTGATCCGCCGCTCCCTGTACGCAGAAAACGGGATCACATTCCCTGCCGGCTACGGCATGGGCGAAGATATGACCATCATGCGTCTCTTTGCACGCGCCTCTAAGGTGGCCTACCTGCCGAAAGCCTTCTACCACTATGTACAACTCAATATAGGAGCTTTCAGCAAGACCTATTCCAACCGACATTTGGAAGAGCTGAAGCACAACGTGTCGCTCCTCTTAAGCGACTTGCAAGAATTATTCGGGAATCAATTACAAACAGAGATGGCTTTCTTCCAGCTGGATGTGAAGTTCCCCTTCCTGATCACAGATGATTTTTCCAAATATAAACTATGGCAGTCCTGGTATCCTGAAGCCAATCGGTACATACTTAAAAATAAACAGCTATCGTTGCGCAGCCGTTGCCTGCAATGGTTGGCGTGGAAGCATCAGTTTTGGGCTGTTTGGCTCTACTATAAGTGTATACATAAAGTGATCTACGGACTGATTTATCGATAAATAATTATGTGGTTCTTACGATTGGTCGGCATGGCAGTACTTACCATCATGACCAGTTTCTATTTTTTCCCGTTCGAGTTTTCGTTCTTACCGGGCGTCAATACCAAGATGGCCATGGCCGGCATAGGAGTCGTCTTATTGATTGTCCAACTGGCGCGCCAAGGTGACTCCATTATCAATAAGGATCTTTTTCAGTTATCAGTGGGAGCAGGAATCGTATCTCTGATCGGTTTTCTCGCAGTGATATGGAATGGCACCCACGACTATACTTATGCCTCCTACATCGTCTCAATGTGGGTTTGGATGGCAGGAGCCTATGTCGTCATCCAAGCCATCAAGGCATTTCATGGCGATATCTCTGTAGAACTGGTATGCAATTATCTGATTGTGGTATGTGTGGCCCAATGCGTGATCGCTTTCGCCATGACCCAGTATCCTCCCCTAAAAGATTTTGTTGACAGCTTTCTGGGTAGTACGGGATTTATGGGGAAATTGGAAGACCGAATGTATGGCATCGGTGCCAGCCTGGATGTGGCAGGCTCACGCTTCTCAGTCATTTTGATGATGATCGTATGTCTGATGATGAAAATTGCCGATACGGATAAGAAGAAATATATTCCTCTGTATATGGGTGCCTTTGTCGTGGTCACTGTGATCGGAAGCATGATTTCGCGGACGACCTCGTTGGGTGCAATTTGTGCCTTAATCTATTTGTTTTATATTTCCCGCATCTATACCTTCCAGTTGAGCGACAGCACAATAAAAGTACTGGGGTGGTTTATCGGCATTCTATTCGTTGCTATCGTTGTCATGGTTTATGGATATCATACGAATCCAGCCTTTCATGACGATCTCCGCTTCGGCTTCGAAGGATTCTTCAGTCTGGTAGAACAAGGAAAATGGAATGTTCATTCCAACGATATTCTCAAAAGTATGTATATTTTTCCGGACAATCTAAAGACTTGGATCATCGGTGACGGCTATTTCGATAATCCTAGTAACACCGATCCATATTATACAGGCCCGTCATGGGATGGATATTATCAAGACACCGATGTAGGTTACCTACGGTTTATCTATTATTTTGGTATAGTGGGATTGGTTGTCTTCTGTCTTTTTATGATCAAGGCCGGCAAAACCTGCATGGACCGTTTCGCATCCTACCGCAGCCTTTTCTTTATGATCCTATTAGTGAACTTCATTGTCTGGTTCAAGGTATCAACCGACATCTTTGTGGTCTTTGCCCCCTTCCTTTGCTTAGCCGCATCCGAAAACGAAGAAGATGATGATGAAGTGAAAGATAAAGAATTAGCAGAAGCATGAAACTCATCTATTGCACTCATTCTGTCTGCAACCCCGGCGGCATGGAGCGCGTGCTCCTGAACAAGGTGACCTACCTGTCGAAGCTCCCGGGCTGGGAGATCGCCATCGTCACCACCGACCAGCACCACCGGCCTCCGTTCTATCCCTTTCCGAAGAACGTGCGGATGACCGACCTGGACATCAACTATTCGGACGACAACGACAAAGGGGCATGGATCAAGATCACGGGCTACCTGCGCAAGCGGAGAGCACACAAGCGCAAGCTGACGGCACTGCTCCAAAAAGAGAAGGCCGACATCGTCGTGTCGCTCTATCCCTCGGAGTCCTCCTTCATCCCCGACATCAAGGACGGCAGCAAGAAGGTGCTTGAGCTGCACTACTGCAAGTTCTTCCGGCTGCAGTACGGCAGGAAGGGCCTGCTGGGACTGATAGACAAGTGGCGTACACGCCAGGACGAGCGGATCGTGCGAAGGTTCGACAAGTTCGTCGTCCTCACCCATGAGGACCGGGGCTATTGGGGCAACCTGCCCAACATCAAGGTCATACCCAACGCCGCGATGAACCTGTCGGGACACTACTCGGACGTAACCCGCAAGAGGGTGATCGCCGTGGGACGTCTGGACTATCAGAAAGGCTTCGACCGTCTCGTCCGCGCCTGGGACATCGTACAACAGGATGCGGCGTTCCACGACTGGCAGCTCGACATCTTCGGGCAGGGCGAATGGCGGGAGATGCTGCAACGGATGATCGACGAGCGGGGACTACAGGACTCCCTGCACCTCAACCAGCCGACAAAACAGATCGGCGACGAATACGTGCGCAGCTCCCTGCTCGTGATGAGCTCCCACTATGAGGGCTTCCCGATGGTGATGATCGAGGCGATGGCCTGCGGACTGCCCGTCGTCTCCTTCGACTTTAAATGCGGTCCCAAGGACATCATCCGCGACGGCGAGAACGGCCTGACCGTAGCCGACGGTGACATCGAAGGACTCGCCG
>ERZ779673.343-NODE-343-length-21919-cov-3.219173_pt1 | contig 21919 bp, 17 predicted proteins | sample MGYA00511956_ERZ779673 | MGnify/ENA primary metagenome ERZ779673 (study PRJEB29588, sample SAMEA2152065) | human gut metagenome | biome: human gut; feature: human-associated habitat; material: faeces | place: Denmark | collected 2008/2010 ... | reverse complement strand
GCCTCAAAAAGCAGGAGCGTATCATTCGGGAAAAGGCGCTGCGTGTGCTGGACTTCATGGGGCTGACGGCCTATAAGGATTGGTACGCTGCCGGTCTCCCCTACGGCATTCTCAAAAAGATCGAGATCGCCCGCACGCTTATGTGCGACCCGCAGCTCATCATTCTGGACGAGCCGACGGCAGGCCTTGACCCCAGCGAGCGGATTCGGTTTCGGAATCTGATCAGCGAGCTTTCAGAGGATCGAATCGTGCTGCTGTCCACACATATCGTTTCGGACATTGAGTATATCGCGGGTGACATTCTGCTGATGAAGGACGGCTGCCTTGCCATTTCCGGCACTGCTGAGGAACTCATTGACTCCATGCCAGAACTGGTTTGGAGCTGTACTGTGCCCAAAAGCAGGATCGATGCCTGTCTGAAGGCATACAAAGTTGCAAACGTGAAGACGATTCCTGGAGGTGCGGAGCTGCGAATCGTTTCCAAGGGACGACCGGCAGAAGATGCCGTCAGGGTAGAACCAACTTTGGAGGATGTTTTCCTCTGTTATTTTGGAGAAAGGACAGGTGATAGCGATGGTACGGTATGAACTAAAAAAGGTGTTTGGTTCCGTTGGTGGCAAGATCGCCCTGATATTGTACATTGCCGTCTTGGCGCTGTCCTGTTGGTTATCATCGACTGGCGCATTGAATGTGGAGGTAAAGTGGGTGAATGAACAGGGGGAGAGCGAATATGGCCCATCTGCTGTCAAGAAACTGCGCGAAGCCCAGACCGAATGGGAAGGCTGGGTTGATCAGAATAAGTTGAGCAGAGTGATTCAGGAAAATCAAAGGATCAATGCAACACCCGAAGCAAAGTCAGATATTGTGCAGCAGAATGAAATCGCGTATAGCTGGAAACAGGGTTTCGCACCCATCCGGAAAATTCTGAATGAGTCCTATTCAAATGGTTTCCGGGAGTACGATTATTACACCGCTGACAGGATCACTGCCATCGATGAAGATACCTTTTACGCCAACCGTGAGAAACTACTGAGAAATTGGCTTTATGATGAAACCGATGGTGCTTACTCCAAGTATTCCGAATCGGAGAAGCAGTACATCATTGGGCAGTACAGGGAATTAGAGATTCCCTTCTACTTTACATACCACGAAGGCTGGCATCAGCTGCTGGAAAACGCCGGATATATTCCTTCGCTGGGAATTCTGATTCTGGGTTTTCTGTTGGCTGGCATCTTCTCTAGCGAATTCAAATGGAAAGCGGATGCGGTGTATTTTTCCACCCTTTGTGGCAGGAATAAAGCTACCTCCGCCAAGATTAAGGCAGGTTTTCTGCTGGTAACAGTCCTGTACTGGGGAGCCATGCTTATTTATAGCCTGTTCACCTTGTGCTATCTCGGCTTCGAGGGCGCAAGCTGCGCTATCCAGTGGCAGCTCTGGAAAAGTATCTATAATCTTAATATGTGGCAAGCTTGGATGCTGGCTCTCATATCCGGCTACATCGGCAACCTTTTCTTGGCGTTCCTGACCATGTGGATCTCCGCCAAGACAAAGTCTACTGTCTTTGCGGTGACAACCCCATTTATTCTGATATTCCTCCCCTCTTTCCTGGAGGGAATGGCAAACTGGTTGGATAAAATTCTGAGCCTCATGCCGTCGCACTTGCTGGAACTCTATCAAAATCTGGGTTCCTTCAATATTCTCACCATCTTTGGTAAGGTTTTCCGTACTTTAGATGTCAGTATTCCGCTATATCTGATGCTGACTGTCATATTGATCCCCATGATGTATCTGGAATATCAGAGGAAGAGAGCATAATCATTACAGTTCAATGTGTGATAAGTGCGAAATCAAAAAGGAGGTTTTACACCATGTATCGAAAAGTCCTTGTCTTTCTTCTGACCGTCCTTGTCGTAATGTAAGTGCTCAATAATTCCCCGTCCCCACCAAAAGACAGCAGGCCCCACACCCAGGGCCTGCTGTTACTCAAGATATGTATTTGTATAAGCATCGAAATTTGGGATTTTGCAATCTTTTTGGATGCCAGGTGCCCAGGGCATGAAAGCCTCCAATTCTTCATGGGAGGGCGACTTTCCCAGGTATGGGAGATCCACCAGCACACGTTGTAGGTAGGCAAATGGTTCTACTCCGTTTGCCTTGCGCTTTCCACCATGGAGTATACCACCGCACTGGCTTCGGCACCTTTGGGCGTATCGCAGAACAGCGAGTTCTTGCGGCCCAGGGTAAACGGACGGATGGCGTTTTCTGCCAGGTTAGGAGATATTCAGTAAGAAAGCCATTCAGAAGCACTTTCGGTTTCTTGGATGATTTGCTGATAATAGAACCGCCGAGTTCCAAACAATAGACTTGGCGGTGTGAGATGTCGATCAGGGAACTAGCCTTCTGCTTGATTTCGTGATATCCCCACCCCCTAAATCGTGAATTAGAAGTCCCTCCTGTACTTTGCCCAAAGTCATTGCCTTTATTTGCGTTTTCGATTATAATAACAATGGATTTTGTACGAATATGTGGACATGATTGCAACATGTGCGCTTACCTGCGTATTATCTTTCCGTTTCATAAACTGCTGTAAAGTGAGACATCTCGACCCAGCGTATCCAGATTTTGTGCAGTGAGCATGAGCCAGTTTATTGATATGGTCAAGGCATTGTAAAAGGAGATGAGTGCTTTGAAACTGCCGTACGAAAACGAATTGTATGAACTACGAAAGTGGATAGACTTTACAAACGCAAATTTGAACATGCAGTTTCTTCACCTGCTACCTGAGATTCAATCTGTACGTCGATGGATCAACGCAATGGCAATGGGCATACAGAGTGATTACCCATTCTACGCTGCTGCACTACCTCGTATTGCAAACATCCTTTTTCAGACGAACGGCATGGGGGCTGCTTTTGTAAATCCCGCAGCATTTGGTGAACTGGTAATAATTATTCGGCATATTGAAGCGGAACCGGTTGTTGTTCGGTTTTGGTCAGAGATACACCCGCGAATCGTGAATGTCTCCCACGATTTATATGTGGATGGCCACTGCTCAACTGCAGCAGAAAAGGCAGTCAAAGAAGTGGAATCTCGTCTGCGGGAGAAGTTTGCAGAGTTAAAACCTGATACAGCGGTTCCAGTGAGAATTGGTGATGTAATTGGCGCGCTTATAAGTGAAAACGGTGTATTCAAGTTCTGCGGTACGGCAACTACCGAAGGTAAGAACTACCGGCGTGGAATTCAATCCCTGTTTGAAGGCATTATGGCAGCTTATCGCAATCCAGCTGCTCATACAAATCTTCAATACGAAAAACGCGAGGCTATGGAGCAAATCATGCTTGCAAGCCACTTGATGTATGTGCTGGATAAATGACTTTATTAGTGTAAGCTATTAAACAGGATTGTTAAAAAACTATAAATGAGCATATTTTTCGATTTGCACAAAAAGCACCGTTTGTCCATGCTTAAAAACCAAATTTTGCGCTTTAGTTCTTGCTGCAAAAACAAAATTGTGCAGTATCATAATATGCTCATTTATAATTTATAAAGACAAACACAATGCTCCTGTACCTCATTTCACGGAGGTGAATTATACGTTCCATACTCCAGAGGATACGGGGACAGGCATAGCTTTTAAGGGATTAGTCGTATTTGATTTGGCGATGATGCACTTGGCGAAACTTCCAATTTTAGTGCATGATTCTCTAATCCTTAAGCAAATATCAGATGACGCCATTGAGAATATTTTAGCCCAATATTCAGCTTGTGTAAAACAGATTATTATTGCACTTGATAAGCAAGATTCTTACAGCACAAGAACAGCTACAGAATTGGAAGAACATACTGTACTGAGGCTTGCTCCCGATGGAAATGAGTTATTCGGAAGGTTGTGGAGCAAACACGCAAACGAGGAATAGTTCACACAAAAGTTTCGAAATCCAATTTGACATCTAATTGGATTTTGATCATACCATTTTTGATTTGAAGCCAAACAGCGTGAGACAACTGGGTATGCGTCTTTGCGCATTGCAGGAGGGTACTGGTTTACGCTGAAAATAGTTGAGGAGTCGAAAACATGAGCAACGAACAAATCCAAAATCCGGGACAATTTGATGAAGTCATCCATATCATCGACAATGCCCGCAACCGCGCAATAAAGGCGGTCAATGCCGAGTTGATCCAGATGTATTGGAGCGTTGGCGAATATCTGTCCAAGCTATGCACAGGTGCTGCGTTTGGTGATAAAATCATTGATGATGTTGCCGCCTATATTGTAAAAGAAAATCCCGGAGTCAAAGGCTTCAACCGTCGCGGCCTCTACCGTATGAAACAATTCTACGAGACTTATAAGGATGATGAATTTGTGACACCACTGGTGACACAAATCAGTTGGACGAACCATTTGCTTATCATGTCCAGCTCCAAGACGGTGGAGGAACGACATTTTTATATGACACTTTGCGCAAAGGAGCATTATTCCAAGCGGGAGTTAGAGCGTCAGATCAGTAGTGCGTACTACGAACGCTATATGCTCTCAAATAAGAAACCGCTTCCGGAATCTGTTCCTCAGGATGTTCGTAAAAGTATTCTCGATACCTATGTACTGGAGTTTCTGGATTTACCTGAGCTGTTTTCGGAAAAAAATCTACGAAAAGCAATTATCGAGAACCTGAAGCAATTCATTTTGGAGTTTGGCAAAGACTTTACGTTTATCGGTGAAGAATACCGTGTTCAGGTTGGCAACACAGATTTTTTCATCGATTTGCTGTTTTACAACCGTTCGCTGTCTTGCCTTGTGCCGATTGAATTGAAGATCGGAAAGTTCAAGCCGGAGCATATTGGGCAGATCAATTTCTACCTGGAAGCTCTTGACCGTGATGTGAAAAAGCCAAACGAAAATCCTAGTGTAGGCGTTATTCTTTGCGCCAGCAAAGATGATGCAGTAGTGGAATATGCTTTAAGCCGCAGTATGTCTCCTACGCTCGTTGCAGACTACAGACTTTGCCTCCCAGATAAGACACTTCTACAAAACAAGCTGCGCGAATTGACCGAGCTTGCGCTGGAAAGCGGCGAAAGTGACGAGGGCGATGAAGAATGAGCGCAGTCATCCACGCCCTCTATTCCTTATTGGGAGTGGTAGCCTTGGCTTAACTTGTCAGTAATTTGCCGAGTGAACATTCCTCAATGCCGTTGATTTGCTGCGGTATTGGGGAATGTAACTTTACTGGGGCAACTTGTTATAGAAATGGAGGTACCCAATGGATGAAAGAATAGCAGCCCTGACAGCCCAGATTGAAAAGCTCCAGGCGGAGAACACATTCCTCAAGTGCCTCCTGGAAGAGGTGGGGATTTCCTATGTGTTGCCAGCCTCAAAGCCCACAGCGGAAATTTCAAAGCAGCTGGCCCGCCGATTTTATTCCTATTTCTGGGGCCGGACGGATGTTTACAGCAAACGCAGTGTGAACAAAACGACGGGGAAGGCGGGATATTATCCCCAGTGTGAGAATCTGTGGAAGGATGGGATTTGCCCGAAAAAGTCCGGGAAGAAGGTCAAATGCGGGGATTGTGCCAACCGGAAATGGCGGCAGCTGGAAGCGGAGCAGATCATGGCGCACCTGCGGGGAGAAAAGCCGGATGGCTCTGATGTGATTGGAATTTACCCTCTGTTCCCGGATGGGACTTGTAGATTACTGGTATTTGATTTCGACAACCACGAAAAGGGAGCGGAAACTCTGGATTTTGGGAATCCGGATACCCGCTGGATGGAGGAAGTGGATGCCCTGCGGCAGGTGTGCGAGGGAAATAAAGTTCCGTGCCTGGTTGAGAGATCCCGGTCCGGGCGCGGCGGGCATCTGTGGATTTTCTTCGAAAGTGCCGTAGAAGCGGCCCTTGCCCGGCGGTTTGGAATGGCTCTGCTGCAAAAAGGCGCGGAGACGGTGAATCTGAAGTCCTTTCGATTTTATGACCGGATGCTCCCGGCGCAGGACAGTGCTGGAGATGGAGAACTGGGCTATCTGATTGCGCTGCCATTGCAGGGGCAGGCATTGAAGAAGGATAACAGCGCTTTTGTGGACAAGAACTGGAATGCCTACCCAGACCAATGGGAAGTGCTGTTTGCAGTGAAAAAGTTATCCGCACAGACAATGGAAAGCTGCATCAAAAGGTGGAATGTGCCGGAAACCGACCGAGGAAGCTTTTTGCCGGAAGACACCAAACCTTGGGAACGAAAAACATCCTTCCACACAGAAGATGTGGACGGCCAGCTGTGTATGACCCTGGCAAACCGAATTTATATCGAAACCGGGAATCTAAAACCCAGGCTGCAAAATCAAATTCGTCGAATGGCGGCAATTCAAAATCCCATGTTCTACAGGAATCAAGCCATGGGGTTATCCAATTACGCAAATTCCCGGTTTATATATTTGGGAGAAGATGACAACGGCTTCTTATGTATTCCAAGGGGCCTTTTGGATGCGCTGCTGGACCGTTGCGGGGATGCCGAAATTCCGGTGAAACTGACGGATGAACGAGCAAAGGGAAGGACATTAACTGCCAAATTTACAGGACAGCTGCGGGAAAAACAGAAGGAAGCCGTAGGGGCACTTTTGAAACACGAATGTGGAATTTTAAGTGCCGCAACGGCCTTCGGGAAAACGGTCGTATGCAGCGCTCTTATTGCGGAGCGAAAAGTCAGCACCTTAATTTTGCTGGAATCCTCGGCACTGATCGACCAGTGGCAAAAGGCACTGGACGAGTTCCTGGAATTTCAGGAGGATTTGCCGGAGTATGAAACAAAAACCGGAAGGAAAAGAAGGCGGAAAAGCGTTGTAGGCGTGATTCACGGCCCTAAGGATACATCCACAGGCATTGTGGACATTGCTATGGCGGGTTCGTTGTGTAAAAAAGGGGTGTTCCATCCAAGGCTTCGGGAGTATGGTATGGTCCTGGTAGACGAGTGCCACCACAGTGCCTCGGAGACGTTGCGTTCCGTATTGCAAGAAGTTCATGCCACATATGTTTACGGCGTGACGGCAACGCCTTTTCGTGGAGATGGGCTGGAAAAGATCAACGAAATGCTTCTTGGCCCGGTGCGCTTTCAATATTCTGCCAAGGAAAAAGCGGCAGAGCAGGGAATCGGCCACTACCTCGTGCCAAGATTTACAAGAACGGTGCTGCCCTTCGGTCAGGAAAAGCTTCCTGTGACCCATGCCTATGAGCGTTTGCGGAGGAACGAAAACCGCAATGGCTTGATTGTAGAAGATGTGAAAAAAGCATTGGAGGCAGGAAGAACGCCGGTGATTTTGACCCGATTTACGGATCAGGCGGCGATCCTCTATGAAATGCTGAAGGATTCTGCGCAGAAGCCGTTTCTTCTGACAGGCGAAATGCCTAAAAAGGAGCGGGAAGCGGCGATACGGCAAATGGCAGAGGTTATGCCGCAGGAATCCATGCTGCTGGTGGCGACAGGCCAGCTCGTTGGTGAGGGCTTTGACTACCATAGATTGGATACGCTGTTTCTGGCAACCCCGGTTTCCTGGAAAGGTGTGGTGGAGCAATACGCTGGACGGCTCCACCGGGACTACCCCGGCAAGAACGATGTGTTTATCTACGACTATGTGGACAGCCATATCCCTGTGTTTGACAAAATGTACGCCAAGCGTTTGAAAACCTATAAGCGTATTGGCTACACCCTCTACGCACCGGATACCCCGGAGAAGCAGGCTGCCAACGCAATTTACGACTCGGACACCTACCGCCCGGTTTTTGAACAGGATCTCCGGGAAGCTGTGGAAACAGTACTGATTTCCAGCCCCACTCTGAGCAGAAAACGGGTAGAGAACTTGGTAGAACTTTTACTTCCAGCCCAGGAACAAGGCTTAAAAGCGGCAGTTATCACCTGGCATCCGGATGTGTATCGCTATGGAAATGACGAAAATCGGCTTTTATTATTGGAAAGCCTTCGGACGGCGGGGGTAGAGATTCAATATGCCGAAGAAACCTGCCAGCATTTTGCTGTGATCGATGAGAAAATCGTCTGGTATGGCAGTATGAACCTCCTTTCCCGGGACGATGTGGAGGATAACATTATGCGTTTGGAAAGCCGGGAGGTGGCGGAGGAGCTGCTGGGGATGATGCCTACTAATGTGTGTTTTAATGAGGAAATTGTCGGCGAGAACGTATAGACGGTTTGAGAAGGTTTTCTGTGTCATTTATATTATATTCGAAAATGAATGCAAAGCGCAAGAAAAATGCCAGCCCGTCCCGTCGGAATATTCTGGTGGAGCGGAATTTGCCTATTGTGACAACAATGCGAAGATTTACAGAAATATAATGCAGAACCCAGAGAGCTTTTTTCATTGGCAGAGCCAGAGCACCACGGCGGAGAATTCGCCCACAGGTCAGCGATATATCCACCACAAGGAGCGGGGGAGCAAGGTGCTGTTGTTTGTCCGGGAGTTTAAGGCTGACCGTGTGACCGGTGGTGCAGAGGCATATACCTATCTGGGCACGGCGAACTATGTGAAGCATGAGGGCAGCAGGCCGATGAATATCACATGGCGGCTGGATCGCCCAATCCCAGCAAAGTTCTTGAAGAAGACAAATAAGTTGGTTGTGGGGTAAAGGAGTTTGTTATGAAGTTTATTCACTTATCAGACCTCCATTTAGGGAAAAGAGTAAATGAGTATTCGATGCTTGAAGATCAAGAATACATACTCAAAAAAATCATCAATATCGTTGATGCTGAAAAGCCGGATGGTGTGATTATTGCCGGAGATGTCTACGACAAATCTGTTCCCGCGGCGGAGGCAGTTCAGTTGTTTGACAACTTTCTCGTTCAGTTGGCCAAACGAAAGCTCGAGGTATTCGTTATTAGCGGAAACCACGATTCCCCTGAGAGAATTGCATTTGGAGCGCGTATTATGGATGCCAGCGGCATCCATATGTCGCCAGTCTATGATGGAAACATTGCACCTATTTCCATGCAGGACGAATACGGTACAGTTGATGTTTATATGCTTCCATTTATTAAGCCAGCTCATGTCCGCAGGTTTTGTGACGATGAAATTACTACTTACACAGATGCTATAAATAGCGTCATTTCAAAGCTGAGTATCAATCATGACAATAGAAATATTCTGGTGACACATCAGTTTGTTACGGGTTCGTTGCGCTCTGAATCTGAGGAAATCTCGGTTGGTGGCTCTGATAATGTGGACGCTTATGTTTTTGATCCCTTTGATTATGTCGCACTTGGACATATTCACTCGCCGCAAAATTGTGGCGCGGAGCATATTCGTTACTGCGGAACACCGTTGAAATATTCCTTTTCGGAAGCAAAAGACCGCAAGTCGGTAACAGTGATCGAACTCGCTGAGAAAGGAAAAGTGTCATATAAGACAATCGACCTTGTCCCGCAGCATGATCTTGTTGAGTTGAAAGGAACCTACGATGAGTTGACCTTAAGATCCTTCTATGAGGGCACAACGTGGCCGGAAGATTATACGCACATCACGCTGACGGACGAAGAAGACATTCCGGATGCAATCGGAAAACTGCGCACGGTGTATCATCGGCTGATGAAGCTTGATTACGATAATAGACGCACACGCTCAAGTGTGGAGATCAGTGGTGCAACAGACGTTGAATCTAAATCGCCATTAGAGCTCTTTTCTGATTTTTATGAACTGCAAAATAATCAACCTATGAATCCTGAGCAATTTGAGTACATGAAGTCGCTAATAGAAAAGACATGGGAGGGTGAACAATGAGGCCTATCAAACTTACAGTATCTGCGTTTGGCCCCTATGCAGGAAAAACAGTTCTTGATTTGGACAAGCTCGGAGAGAATGGACTCTATTTAATTACGGGCGATACCGGAGCCGGAAAAACAACTATTTTTGATGCGATCACTTATGCATTGTATGGAGAAGCCAGCGGAGACAACCGCGAGCCATCCATGTTCCGTTCAAAATATGCCGAGGCAACTACTCCGACAGAGGTTGAACTTGTCTTCTCCTACGCCGGAAAAACATACACCGTAAAACGAAATCCAGAGTATGAACGTCCCAAATCCCGCGGCGAAGGATTTACGACGCAAAAAGCGGAAGTGCAGCTAATATATCCGGATGGGCGCGTTGTCACAAAGCAGCGGGATGTGGACAATGCAATACGAGACATCATGGGGATCAATCGCAGCCAATTTCTGCAAATCGCCATGATCGCACAGGGGGACTTCCTGAAACTGCTGCTTGCCCCCACAGAGGAGCGCAAAAAAATATTCCGTCAAATATTCAAAACCCAGTTGTATCAGGACTTGCAGGATCGTTTGAAGAAGGAGTCCGGTCAACTAAACGACAAATGCGATGCCGCTCATAACAGCATCAAGCAATATATTGATGGAATTACCTGTGATGAAAATGATGTTCTGAGTATTGAGGTTGAAAAAGCAAAGAACGGGCTTCTTCCTGTAAAGGATGTTATGGACCTGATTGATCGTCTTCTGACACAAGACCGTGGCAAAAAAACGGATATTCAAAAGTCAATCTCGGATGCAGACAAGGCTCTCGAAATCGTCAATGCAAATTTGGGTAAGATTGAAGCAAAAGAACAAACTCAAAAAGCATTAGACCAAGCACAGAACAGTTTAACCCGCGAAAATGAGGCCAGTCTTGCGCTGAAGGCTGCTTTCGATATTGAAAAGGGAAAAATATCGGAAAGAGAACAGCTTGCTGAAGAAAAGGCCAGGATCGAGGCGGAATTTCCCCGTTATGAAGCGTTAGCAGTTCTGGAAAAGCAAATCAAAAATGACGAGAATGCTATTTCCAAAAATGAGAGGCAACTGAAAAAAGACCGGGAGCAGTATGCCACTGATGAAGCAGAGTTTGAAAAACTCAAAACAGAGTTCGAATCCCTTTCAGATGCAGGAGAAGGCAAAGAAAAACTCTATCGTCAAAAAGAAAAGGTTCAAGAAAAACTGACAAAGCTTCAAAACCTTTCAGCATTATTTGAGACCTTTCATGAACTTGGTGACAATTTGGCTGCGCTCCAAAGTGATTATAAAAAAGCATCGGAGGCATCCGAGAAAGCGACTGCCGATTATGAAGCGAAAAACTGCGCGTTTTTGGATGAGCAGGCCGGAATCATCGCTGAAACTTTGGAAAGCGGCAAGCCTTGCCCTGTTTGCGGATCTTTGGAACACCCTTGCATAGCGCATAAATCAGCCGAGGCCCCCACGGAAGCACAGTTAAAAAGAGCGAAAGAGAATGCTGACAAGGCACGAAAAGTAGCCGAAGACTTAAGCGGGAAATGCAAGGAAGCCAAAGGCATACTCGATGCAAAAAAAGTCGAAACGGAAAAGCTGGTTAAGGAATTATGGCAGAGCGTCGCATTCGAGGATGCTGAAAACAAGCTTCCGGAGGAGCAGAAAGTCGTTTTTGCAGAAATCACTGCGCTTGACACAGCACTTTCCGAAGAGGAAAAGAAAGTATCTCGCCGATCTGAACTCACAGAATCATTACCAAAGACTGAAAAGACGCTAAAAGAAAGAGATAAAGATATTTCAAATCGAAATACTGCGCTAGAAGCTGATAAAGCATCGTTGAGCGAAAAGAAGAAGCAGCGCGATGCGGATAGGGAATCCCTGCGCTTTGATAGCATAGCAGAGGCCCAGAGCAAATCGGACGCTCTGGGAAAAACCGTTAGCGAAATGAAGAAAGCATACGACAATGCTCAGAGTGCGCTGTCCGACTCGGATAAAAAAATCGCCGGTTATAATGCTTCAATCACAGAACTATCCAAGCAGCTCTCTTCCGATTGTGATCTTGACAAAGAAGCAGAAACAAAGAAGAAAACTGAACTATCCGAAAAGAGAGCTGCGGATGACGATGCTGCCAAAGCGCTTCATACTCGCATAGAGTCCAATACAAAGGTGCTTGCTAATATTCGGGCAAAGGTTGGAGATCTTGATACGCTTGAGAAAAGCTATACATGGCTGAAGGCGCTGTCAAATACAGCAAACGGCAATATCTCCGGCAAAGAAAAAGTGATGCTGGAAACCTATATTCAGATGACGTATTTTGACCGTATCATAGCACGCGCGAATACCCGCTTTATGGTGATGTCGGGAGGACAGTACGAACTAAAGCGCCGAAGAGAAGCGGAAAATAACCGCAGTCAGAGCGGGCTTGATCTTGACGTTATTGACCATTACAACGGCACAGAAAGAAGCGTAAAGACACTTTCTGGCGGCGAGTCTTTTGAGGCATCGCTCTCTCTTGCACTTGGCCTTTCTGATGAGATCCAAGCATCCGCTGGCGGCGTTAAGCTTGATACAATGTTTGTAGATGAGGGCTTTGGCTCTCTTGATGAGGAATCCTTGGATCAAGCGATGAAGGCTCTTTCGAGCTTGGCGGATGGGAATCGCCTTGTCGGCATCATTTCTCATGTTGTTGACTTGAAAAATCGTATCGATAAACAAATTGTTGTTGAAAAAGAGAAGTCGGGCGGAAGCAAGGCGTGTATTGTATTGTGAGGTAAGAGTTATGAGTTTTGACTTCAACATAGCGCTCACTGGCATTGGACCACACTCTAATACAAAATTATCAAGTAATATGAACTCTATTCAAATGGCGCTATATGCAGATAATGGTTCCGGCAAGAGTTTCATCAGTAAATCCTTCAAGAGAATATCTGATTTGAAGTATCTCGACAGAACAGACCAATCTCAAATTGATTTACTAGTTGAGAAATCTACGGCAATGGTGCGCTTTGGAGAGAAACAAGGAATATTATCATTGTCTATTGCACCAGATGGACAGCCTCAGAAAAACTTATCAGTAAGATTTGAAATAGGTTCTTTACCTATCGTGTCGGACAATACCGGCTTAATTTATCACGTGTTTAACAGTGAATATGTGAGGGAAAACCTTGAGGCAGTTAGGTATCATCCTGAAGATAAGGTTAGTGGATTTATACTTGGAAAAGCAAATATTGACTTATCGAAAGAAAAAGAACAGCTTGAGAATTACAAAAAAGCCGAGCTTGAGGCCATTGGTAAAGTTAGAGATATGGTGGCTTCTACCCAAAGAGAATTAAAGGCAAAGGGAATCCAGCCAAACACTAAAGAATACCTTGCAATTACATTTGAAAGTGTTCTGCGTGGAGAGGCAAATTCGGAAGATCAATCGTACACGAGCCTTGTTGAAAAGTACGATATTCTAAAATCGATGCCAGAGCATATGCAAGATATCTCTTATCGACCTTTTTCTGATGATATCGAGGCATTTATTGCCATTCTGGAGAATGCAAACGAGATTATTGAAAACAAGTATACTTTGAGCTCGTTTTCTGAAGAGTTTAAGAAAAAGTTCAAAGACAACCAAGCGTTCATTGAAGCGGGCCTGCAGTTGTCAGATGGAGAAAGTTGTCCTTTCTGTGGGCAAAAATATAATAGAGATGCTTTCGCATTAATTGACGATTATAATTCTTTTCTACAAGATGAAGAATCTAAAATCATTAAAGCTATTAACGGGATCATTGCCAAGATAACAACTTTTTCGGCAAATCTCTTAACTAGTAGTCGTTTCGCAAAAGATTCCTCAAATGAATATGACAAAGTCAAAGAGTACTTTCCGTCTTTTTGTGAAACCTATATTTCTTGCGTTGACGTTGCCGCTACGCAGCAAGTCCTTGATAAAATATGTGAGGCATTAGAGGCCAAAAAGCATATGATTTCTCAAAAAGGCGCTTCAATTAAGCCGAATATTGATATAATCAAAGCAGAATTGAGTAATTATAAGAGGGTAGAAATTGAAAACATAGGAAAAGTAAAAGAACTAAATTCGAACAAGAATAATATTAGTGCAGAAAGATTGCGTTTGCGTAAAGCATTATGCAATGCGAAATTCAATCAACTCATAGTAGAATCTGAAAAAACAAGAAGTGACATTGTGACGGTGAGGGAAAGTATAAATGACCTTACCAAAGCGATCAGTGAAAAAGAGAATAAAGTCCGCATTGATAAAAGAAAAAAGTTGATCGAAAAACTTAAAGATTATTTAGCTATATTCTTCAAGGATAAGTATGACTTTGATGAAAAGCAATTTAGCGTAGTCTATCAAGATCGTGCTTTAATCGAAAATACAGATTATGTGCTTAGTGATGGAGAAAAAAGTATCCTCGCATTTTGCTTTTTCTTAGCAAATATTCACGGAGTTGTTGAAAATGAATCAGATTATAATAGGCTGTTTTTAGTTATTGATGACCCCGTTTCGAGCATGGATTTCAATTATGTTTACAATGTAGCTCAAGCAATTCGCAATATAAAGAAGGAGCCTGAGATCGGGAGAATTAGATATTTGGTGTTAACTCATAACATGGAATTCATGAGCATTCTTGTGCGCAATAAAATAGTAAGCAAGAAATTCCTCCTATCTGATGGCGCAATATCAGATTTCAAAGATGATTATGTCATGCCGTATACAGCAAATCTTCTCGATATATACAAAGTTTCAATTGGAGGAATGAAACCGATTCATACAATCCACAATCAGATTAGACATGTACTTGAAACAACATATCGGTTTGAAGGATCGTGTGGTGGATTTGATGACTACATTCTAAACAATGAGATATTAGGAAAGAACGGTTGCCTCTATTCTCTAATAGAAGACCATTCTCATGGGGGGTTAAGAACCTCGAAAGGATATACGGATAATATGCTTATTGACAGTTGCAGAATGGTTGTTGATTTTATTGCATCAAAGTATCCCGGCCAGATTGAAGAAGCAAAAAGGCTTTCTGCATAATGATATGACTGTAGTTATCAGTGGTTCAGTTTTAGGCTAACAACAGTTAAGTTGCCCAGAGTAATAGTTATACCCCATTATACCCTTGATTTTGCGGGTATAATGGGGTATAATCCTACATAGAATAGTATCTCACAGGAGGTGCGCTATGGACTTATCTGAAATGCAAACCCGCGTGGCGGAGCTGGAACAGCAGATTTCTGCTTTGCCTGCCGGTTCTGTTACGAAGAAAACCGTCAGAGGCAAGGACTATTTCTACCACCGTTGGACGGAAAACAAGAAGCGGCGGGAGAAGTATATTCCTGCTGACGAATTGGAAAATTTTCGCGCACAAATCGAGCGGCGGAAGGAACTGGAACAGGAGCTGAAAGCGCTGAAAAAGCAGCTGCCCAAGGCGAAATCTGCGAATCCTTCTGCGTTTACCACTAATGTCCGCACCGGCGAGGCGCTGCGTTCCTTTGCGGCGTCTGTTCGCGGCTATCGCAGGCGCGAGTGCTTCCGGCAGCTGCACGACTTTGTCTACGGTGAGCCGCAGGACAAAGTATTCATCCTCTACGGTCTGCGCCGGACGGGAAAGACCACCATGATCCGCCAGATTTTCGCGGAGATGAGCGACACGGAGCTTACCAAGGCAGCGTTCATTCAGATCACCGCAAAAGACACGCTGGCAGACGTGAACCGCGACCTCAAGGCATTGGAAGCGCAGGGCTTTCGCTATGTGTTCCTCGACGAGGTGACGCTGATGGAGGATTTCATCGAGGGCGCAGCGCTGTTTTCTGACGTGTTTGCGGCCTGCGGTATGAAAATCGTGCTCTCCGGCACGGACTCGTTGGGCTTTCTCTTTACCGAGGACGAACAGCTCTATGACCGCTGCATCCTGCTGCACACCACATTCATCCCTTACCGTGAGTTTGAATCTGTCCTCGGCGTTCACGGCATCGATGAGTATATCCGCTACGGTGGCACCATGAGTCTCGGCGGCGTCCACTACAACGAGACCTCTACCTTTGCCAGCAAGGAAAGCACCGACGAATATGTGGACACCGCCATCGCCCGCAACATCCAGCATTCCCTGCGCTGCTATCAGTACGAGGGACATTTCCGCCATCTGCGGGAGTTATATGAGAAGGGCGAGCTGACCAGTGCCATCAACCGGGTCGTGGAGGACATCAACCACCGCTTCACGCTGGAGGTGCTGTCGCAGGATTGGAAGTCCCACGACCTTGGCATTTCCGCCAGCAATCTGCGCCGGGATCGGAAGAACCCGACGGACATCCTCGACCGCATCGACCTTGCGCTTGTCACCGACAGCCTGCGGAAGCTGCTGGAGATCCGCAACAAGGCAGAACAGACCGTAAAACTGGACGATGTTCATGCGGCGGAGATCAAGGAATATCTGGACTTGCTGGACTTGACGCAGGAAATTGATGTGCTGCACCTGCCAAATGTCAGCACGAAGTCCAGCCGCACGGTGATTGCCCAGCCAGGACTCCGCTATGCACAGGCGGACGCGCTGATTCGCAGTTTGCTGTTGGATGAAACGTTCAGTGCCCTGTCTCTTGCGGAGCGCACCGCCGTGCTGGAACGCATCCTGACCGAGATCAAAGGGCGGATGCTGGAGGACATCGTCCTGCTGGAAACCAAGCTGGCAAACCCCAAGAAGCAGGTGTTTGTCCTGCAATTCCCTGTGGGCGAATTTGACATGGTGGTGTTTGACCCGGAGGCAGGCTCCTGCCGGATTTTCGAGATCAAGCACAGCGAGGAGGCTGTTCCGCAGCAGTATCGCCATTTGATCGACGAGCAAAAATGCGCCCAGACCGAGCACCGCTACGGCCCGATCACCGGAAAGTTCGTCCTTTATCGAGGGAAAAGCCAAGTGGTAAGTGGCATTCAGTATCAGAATGTGGAAGAATATCTGCGAAACCTTGCATAATGAACCCGCAGCCCCGACCGAAAAAACGGGGCTGCGGGTTTTCATAGGCCCAATCAGGTAGACTTGCAATGATAGGAGCAAGGTAACGCTATGGCGAGATTCCGGACCAGAAATGGTTTTGGAGTAGGGAGGTAAAATGACGGTACATTTGCGAGGCGTAGAGCGTTGGCTTATAATATGCGTACCATCTGAAAACAAATTGGAGGAACGAATATGAAAATCACCTATACCCGTGTCGGGGACTACTATCTCCCCAATCTGGCTGCACCGGAAAGCCCCAAGGTAGGCCGTTGGGGAATGCTGCGTTTCAATTATTTAAGAAAGCACCGAGAAGCACTTTACACCATAATGTTCATGGAGGAAACACTGAATCCTCACTTGGAAGAAATTGACCGTCAGGCACAAGAAATGGAACAGCAGCTTATTTCTCAGCTGGCCCAGCGGGAGGGCGTTACCGAGAAGATGAAAGCGGAAAATCAAATGGAATGGGTTGCCCGGATGAACAGCATTCGGAATCGGGTAGACGAAATTGTTTTGAGCGAACTGATTGATACCTAGAAAGAACATATAGCAAAACCGCCATGGTGTGTACTGATTTTGTCAGTCGCACCGTGGCGGTTTTGTCATTTCTTACAAAAATAATTTATTTTCAGAAATCATATTAGAAAACGGCCCGCCTCGATGGCTACTTAAGTGAGGGAAAAATATTTTAGAGCCTATCTGAAAACAAAGTATTCTTGTACTATTTCAACAAAATCCAAATGGAAGCAAGATGGACAAAAGCAAGAAAGGACACAGCAAGCTTATCATAGCGTGTAGCGACCCTGCGGAAAACTTTAAGTTTATTGAAGAAACACTCAATCAGGTGGCGCTCCTTATAGGTGTGGAAATCGCAGAACCAAGGCTCGATCACATTACTTTTGGGTGGGATCGTATACGATGCTCTCTGCTCTGTGATGTAAGTGCGAATGGAATTTGTTCCGTATGCTTTATCACCCAGAATGGAGGCTTTGAAGCACCGTGGAATCACTTGTGGACAAGTTGGCCACAAGTCGAGAGACTCCCTGACAGACGATGACAGTGGCCGCCAAGTGCAACGCTACATCCGTCTGACCCACCTGATTCCGGAACTGCTTCAGCTTGTCGATGACGGCAAAATCGCTCTCACCCCCGCTGTAGAACTGAGCTACCTCCCGGAAAAAGCCCAGACCTACCTCCTGGAAGAAATGCGCCGCAACGACTGCACTCCATCCCTATCCCAAGCGATCCGCATGAAGAAGCTGTACCAGACCAGCAGCCTATCCCCAGAGGACATTTCCACCATCATGCAGGAGGAGAAGGCCAACCAGCAGGAAAAAGTCAGCTTCAAGACCGGCGATCTTCGTAAATTCTTCCCGAAAAGCTACAGTGCGGCCTAGATGCAGGAGACGATTCTGAAGCTGCTCTCCGAGTATCAGCGCAAGCGGCAACGGGCTGCGGAAAGATGAAGCGGGGGTGGACATATGGTGTTTCGAGGTGAGTGCGGATGAATGAGGTACAGTGGGACGTTCTGGATGCTTTATTGCAGATGCTTTTGGGCAAGGGCTTGATTTCAAGGACGGTTTACGACAAATCCCATGAAAAAATTCTTGGCACCTTGGACTTTCCACCTTTCTTCTGGGATAATGAGGCTGGAAAGGAGGATGTATATGGAAGTACGGAAAATTCGTGCTGAAATGCGCATGGGCAGGTCCTTTTATGACCTGCCCCTCCGGGTGACGTTTTATGCCCGGGTATCTACAGACCAGGACGAGCAGATCAACAGCCTAGAAAATCAGGTGCAGTATTACACGGAGTTGATTCAGAGCAAGCCCAACTGGAAATTTGTGCCGGGGTATGTGGATGAGGGGATTTCCGGTGGCTCCACGAAAAAGCGGGACAATTTTAACCGAATGATTCGGGATGCCAAGGCCGGAATGTTCGATTTCATCATCACCAAGGAGATTTCCCGGTTCTCCAGATCGACCCTGGACAGCATCAAATATACCCAAGAGCTGCTGGATTACAATGTGGGGGTGTTCTTTCAGAACGATAATATCAACACATTGGACACAGACAGCGAGTTCCGGCTGGTGATTATGGCGGGGGTTGCCCAGGATGAGATTCGGAAGCTGTCGGAGCGGCTGAAATTCGGTTTCCGGCAGGCCATCAAAAACGGCCATGTGCTGGGCAACGACAAGCTCTATGGCTACGATAAAAAGGACTGCGTTCTGACCGTCAATGAGGAGGAAGCGGAGATCATCCGCATCATCTTTGATCTCTACGGAAACCAGCGTCTTGGAACCCGCACGATTTCCAAAAGGCTGATGGAACTGGGCTATACCAGCCGGGAGGGGAACGCCTTTAACACCCTGACCATCCGGCACATTCTGGAAAATCCCAAGTACAAGGGCTGGTACTGTGGGAATAAGAGCCAGAGCGTGGATTACCGGACAAAGCGGAATATTTTGCTGGACGAAAGCGAGTGGGTGACGTACCCGGACCCATCTATACCGGCCATCGTTTCCGAAGAACTGTGGAATCGGGCCAATGCCCTGTACAGGAGAAGGAGAGAAGAAATGAAGTCACACAGCAGCGGCCTCAGTTTTCACAATCGCTATCCCTACAGCACAAAAATCTATTGTGAGGAACACGGGACTACCTTTCACCGGCAGGTGATTCAAACAAAAAAGGGACAGCAGGAGGTATGGCAGTGCAAGGTTTACCGCAGCCACGGAAGGGCGGCCTGCTCGGCACCCCAGATTCACAGCTGTGATCTGGATTTGATTCTCAGTGACATCTTCAAAGAGCTGGTTCGGGACAAAGAGAAAATCATTGATTCTCTGGTGACGGTGCTGACCAACATTCCCAAAGAAGTGGATTATGGCAAGCTCCGCTGTCAGGTGGAAAATGAGATGGATGATCTGGAGCGAAAGAAAAATCGGCTGCTGGATTTGAGCATTGCCGGTGCATTGACGGTAGAAGAATTCAAGGAGCGCAACGATGCCTTCAACGCCCAGATTCTGGAGTGCCATGGAAAACTGACGGCCATCCGGCAGGAAGAAGAAAATCAGTCTTCTGAGGAACTGGACATCCCGGCCATCCGGCAAGCGCTGGACGAGGCGTTGCGCTTCACCGGGGAAATCGATACGGCGCTGGTGGCGACGATTCTGGATAAGGTTGTTGTCAAGAAGGAGAGCACCAAGGATGCCATTCATCTCGACATTTTTCTGAAACTGGGTAGCACCTATGAGGCCGTCTATACACCGCTCAAGCACACCGCAGGCATCACCAGTCTAAAAAATACTACGCACAAACCGCCGAGCAGGAGGATTTGATTTCCATTGGGACGATTGGGCTGATCAAGGGGATCACGACATTCGATGCCAGCAAGGGGGCGAGACTTGCTACCTATGCTGCCAGGTGCGTAGAAAATGAGATACTGATGTATTTTCGGGGGCAGAAGAAGAGTGCGCAGGATGTTTCGCTGTCCGATTATATCGAGACAGGTACCGATGGGGCGGCGCTTTCTTTGATGGATGTGGTCAGCGAGGACGGCGATCTGCTGGAACAGGTGTCCTCCCGGGAGAGCGCGGAACAGCTGCATCTGGCGATTCGGTCTTGTTTGACGGAACAGGAGCGGGAGGTGGTCGTATTGAGGTATGGACTGAATGGAAAGCCGCCGAAGCGGCAGCGGGAGGTGGCGATCATTACGGGGATCAGCAGGAGTTATGTGTCCAGAATCGAAAAACGGGCGCTGCAGAAGCTGCGGAGGGAATTGGAGGAATGATATTTGCGGCGGGGCGGCTTCGGTTCTGGTGAGTGGAGTATGCGTTAGAAGAAAGATTTTCAGGGATTTATCTGGTTGCACCTTCGGGTGCAACTTTTTTTGTCTTCTTGGGTTTGGATGAAAGGGAGGTTACTATGGAACGCAAAAGCGTGGAAAGGGAACTGAAGCAGCGAATCCAGACGGGGAAAATCCGGAGGGAGGATGTGACGCGGCGGCTGGCGGAACTGGCGTTCGGGAAAGCCAACGACTGCGTGCGGCTGGCGCTGGAGGATGAGCCGAGGCTGGACAAGTTGGACCTGAGTTTGCTCAGCGAGGTCAAGCGCAACGACAAGGGGACGGTGGAGATCAAGCTCATTGACCGGTTACAGGCGCTGGAACAGCTGGCGACGGTGGCGGACGGGGAGCAGACGGACATGGATGATTTCCTGAAGGCGTTGCAGGGCGGCGGGGAAGAATGACGGCATTTTCGCCAAAGCAGCGGACGGTGCTGAGCTGGTGGGTGCCGGGGAGTCCCAACCGGGACAGGGAGGCCATCGTGTGCGACGGGGCGGTCCGCTCCGGGAAGACACTGGCTATGGGGCTGAGCTTCTTCCTGTGGGCCATGAGCTGCTTTAGCGGCCAGAAGTTCGGCGTCTGCGGCAAGACGATCGCGTCTCTGCGGAGAAATGTGTTGTCCGAGATTTTGCCGAAGCTGGAAGCGCTGGGGGCGAAGTGGAAGGAAAAGCGGACGGATAACCTGCTGACGGTGAAATTCCGGGGGCGGGAAAACCAGTTTTACGTCTTCGGCGGGCGGGACGAAAGCTCCGCAAGCCTGATTCAGGGTATCACCTTTGCCGGGGTGCTGCTGGACGAGGTGGCGCTGATGCCCCGCAGTTTTGTGGAGCAGGCATGCGCCCGATGCTCCGTCGCCGGGAGCCGGTTATGGTTCAACTGCAACCCTGCCGGGCCGGGGCATTGGTTTTACCGGACGTGGATTCTGGAGGCGGAGAAGCGGAACTGTCTGCGGCTCCACTTCACCATGGAGGACAACCCTTCCCTGACGCCTGAGATCCGGCAGCGGTATCAGAAGCTGTACACAGGGGTGTTCTACCGGCGGTTTATTCTCGGACAGTGGGCGCAGGCGGAAGGCCGGGTTTACGATTTTTTCTCGCCGGAAATGGTGGGAAAAGCGCCGGAAAGCTGCGAAAAGTGGTACATATCCTGCGACTACGGGACGGTGAATCCTACGTCCATGGGGCTGTGGGGGCTGCGGGGCGGGGTCTGGTACCGGGTGAAGGAGTTTTACTTCAATTCCCGGGAGGCCCGGCGGCAGATGACCGACGAGGAATACGCCCGGGCGCTGGAGGGACTTGCCGGGGAACGGCGAATTTC
>ERZ779673.342-NODE-342-length-21933-cov-3.638175_pt1 | contig 21933 bp, 20 predicted proteins | sample MGYA00511956_ERZ779673 | MGnify/ENA primary metagenome ERZ779673 (study PRJEB29588, sample SAMEA2152065) | human gut metagenome | biome: human gut; feature: human-associated habitat; material: faeces | place: Denmark | collected 2008/2010 ... | reverse complement strand
TTCCCCGCATTCATTCCATACGCGCCCCTTGAGCCATTCCTCTGCTTCTCGTCCCTGTACTTCATCTGAGCGGCATCTCTCCTCTGTATTTATCGGGTGAGCCCTTAAGATCAACGCCCTACTCTTGGCTGTATGATTCTCGCCCTTAAGGCTCATTAGGGTCTTGTACCTGGTATCTAATACTCTTGTACTCTTGCCATCATACTATAAGTCAGAGCCTCCAGATATAAGGCTCACAAGACCTTTTATATTCTCGCATTCAGCTGTATAACCAAATTTATGATTTCTTTGTTTGGTTGTAATTATTAAATGTTCTACCTTTGCAGCATTAATTCAAGCAATAAATGAAAACTAAGATTTCTCGCTTCTTCCTGTTGGTCGTATTCATGTTGATGAATGCTGCCGTATGGGCTCAGGATGCCGGCATCGCTACCGGCAGTGACGCTACCGGGTCGTCGGGACTCCATCAGGAACTGAAGACAAAGTTTATTGAGGGCGACGCCGGATTCATGTCACTAGTCGCTCTAGCACTGGTATTAGGCCTGGCATTCTGCATTGAACGCATCATCTACCTCAGCCTTTCGGAGATCAATGCGAAGAAACTCATGAAAGACATCAGTGAGAAGATCGAAGCCAACGATATTGAGGGAGCACGCCAGATCTGCGCCACCACACGCGGTCCTGTTGCCGCTATCTGTCGCGAAGGACTCAGTCATGTCAATGACGGCATTGAGAACGTGGAACGTGCCGTGGTAAGCTACGGCTCCGTACAAAGCTCCAACCTGGAAAAGGGCTGTTCCTGGATCACACTGTTCATTGCAGCTGCCCCTTCATTGGGATTCCTTGGCACAGTGATCGGAATGGTAATCGCATTCGATCAGATACAACAGGCTGGTGACATCAGTCCGACCATCGTAGCGGCAGGCATGAAAGTAGCTCTGATCACTACTATCTTCGGCATCATTGCCGCCTTGATCCTTCAGGTGTTCTATAATTATATACTCTCAAAGATCGAGCACCTTACTGCCCAGATGGAAGAGAGTGCCATCACACTGCTCGACAGCGTGATGAAATTACAGTTGCGCAATGAAAAATAATTGGAAGAATAGACCAACGGAAAAGATATCATCGCGGTTGCTCTATTATATCATCGGAGTGACGGCTGTCATCTTTCTGCTCTTCTGGTTCATTGGCTACGACCGTCCCTTTGAGGACAATCCCAATTTCAATGCTCCCTTATTCACCGATGCCGTCCTCGGTCTGATGCTTGTCATGGTGCTAGGGGCCATCGCCATCAGTCTGTGGACCATTTGGCGCTCTCTGAAAATCCGTGGAAAAGGCGAGCAGACCATTAATAACATTCCAGCCAAAAAGATCAGCTACGCTATCACGGGGGGTGTCATCGCCATCCTGCTGCTCACCTTCCTCTTCGGCTCATCCGATCCCATGGAAATCAATGGCATGGAATATACAGATGCTTTCTGGCTCCGTACGGCCGACATGCTCATCAATACGATCATCATCATTATCATCGCCGCAGCCATAGCCGTCTTACTGGGAGCCACGAACTACTATAGACGCAAATGATGTTTGGACATAAGAAACGGTTCATACCCGAGCTGAACACGACGTCGACTGCCGACATCTCGTTCATGCTCCTCATCTTCTTCCTGGTTACCTCATCAATGGATGTGGATAAGGGACTTACGCGCCAGCTTCCGCCTTTCACCAAGCAGGAGCAGCAGGAAAGTGTCGTGAGTAAAAAGAACCTGATGAAGATCACTATCACGGCCGACAATCGTACGCTCATAGACGAAAAGCCGGTTAAAACAGCCCAGATCTTACCAATGATCAATGAACTAATCAGCCGCACGGGACAACACCATCTCATCACTATCGACTGCGACCCACAAGCCGAATATACGACCTATTTTAATCTACAAAATGCCTTGGTTGCCGCTTATGCACAATGGCGCAATCAAACGGCAATGCAGAAATACGGTAAAACGTATAAGAAGCTCTCGCCGGCACAACGCGACAAGATCAAGGAGCTCTGCCCTCAGCGCATAGCGGAACAATACAACGGCACCGCTGATATGAATGAAACCCAACATCAGAACAGAACCGTAGAAGCGCGACAGGCCAACAATGGTACGACCCTGCCGGCTGTGCAAGCCGCTAACAGCCCTACTCAGAAAGGAGGCGTGCAATGAGTCTCATCCGTCATCACGAACACCGTGTACCAGGACTGAACACGGCATCACTGCCCGACCTGGTATTCTCCGTACTTTTCTTCTTCATGATCGTCACCCACATGCAGAAGGTTGCCGTGAAGGTGCAGTACCGGGCCCCACAGGGCACGGAGCTTACTAGACTCGTCAAGAAATCGGCCGTCTCCTATGTATATATCGGACGCCCCATCAATGCCCTCACTGGCAAGCAGTCAAATAGATCCCAAGTCAACGTCCCTTCTGACTACCGTATCCAGCTCAATGACAAGTTCGCTTCTGCCGCTGACGTGACCGACTATATCTCTGCAGAGCGCGATCGGATGACACCCGAGGACAAAGAACAGATGACCGTATCCATCAAGGCCGATCGGACGACTCCCATGGGAATCATAACCGATGTAAAACAAGCGCTTCGACAGGCCAAGGCTTACAATATCAACTATTTCGCAACAGAAAGAAAACATCAACCCCTACCATAACAGATGAAGAAACTATTTCCTCTCCTGCTGGCGCTCTTAGTGACTGTCAGCGCCTCAGCGCAGAAACGCGAATTTCGTGGCGCATGGATTCAATGTGTCAACGGACAGTTTGTCGGTATGTCCCCCGCACAGATGCGCAATGCACTTACCCGACAGATAGACGCCATCTGGAGAGCTGGCGGCAATGCCATCATCTTCCAAGTTAGGGGAGAGTGCGACGCACTTTATAGAAGTGACATCGAGCCTTGGAGCCGTTTCATGACCGGTGTACAGGGACAGGCGCCCTCGCCTTCTTGGGATCCCCTTCAATGGATGATCACCGAATGTCACCGCCGCGGAATGGAACTTCACGCCTGGATCAATCCTTACCGTGCAAAGACAAAGACCACCTCGGTCCTCGCCCCCAGCCATGTAGCACGACGGCATCCTAACTGGGTGTTCTCTTACGACGGACAGCTTATCCTCAATCCTGCCATGAAAGAGACACGCGATTATATCTGCCATGTGGTGGATGACATTGTAAGTCGCTACGACATTGATGGCCTGCATATCGATGACTATTTCTACCCCTATCCCGCCCCAGGCAATGTCATTCCCGATGAGCAACTCTATCGCCAGGATCCACAAGGATGCCGCACACTGGCAGACTGGCGCCGTAACAATGTGAACCTGTTCATCAAACAACTTTCCGACTCTATCCACTCCCGCAAGCCGTGGGTGAAATTTGGAATTTCCCCCTTCGGCATCTACCGCAATCAAACATCCGACCCAAGAAATGGATCTGCCACCCGTGGCCTGCAGAATTATGACGACCTCTATGCCGACGTCCTCCTTTGGGTAAACAATGGGTGGGTGGACTATTGTGTTCCACAGCTCTACTGGCAGATCGGGCATCCCACAGCTGATTATGCCACTCTCATCCGCTGGTGGAACAAAATGGCAGGAAATCGCCCGCTCTATATCGGTGAGGATGTGGAACGCACCGTGAAATATCCCGATCCAAATAATCCCGTATCCAACCAACAGCCTGCCAAGTATCGTCTGCACCGCCAGATGAGAAATGTCAATGGTACCGTGCTTTGGTATGCAAAAGCCGTAGCTGATAATACAGGCAACTATGCGACTATACTCCGCGATTACTATTGGCGTTTCCCTGCTCTCCAGCCACAAATGCCATGGATCGACAAGAAAAAGCCTAAGAAGCCCAGGAAAGTAAAAGCCCGATGGCTGCCCGACGGCTATATGCTCACGTGGGAACGGCCTAAGGGGAAAAAATGGGGAGATATCGTGACACGCTATGTCATCTACCGCTTTGCCGAAGGCGAAAAGATCAACCTCGATGACCCCTCACACATTATCAAGATCACATCTGCGACCACCTATAAACTGCCTTATAAGGATGACACACGAAAATATACCTATGTCGTCACCGCTCTCGATCGCATGCAGAACGAAAGCAAGGGAGTGAAAGAAAAAGTCAGATTATAATGATCTTGAGCGGCACGCTCATTTCCTGTCGCCTCGACACAACATACTCGTATAAGAAAGATGAAAGAATTCTTGATCGTAGGACTAGGTAGCTTTTTAGGAGGCTCGTCACGCTATGGCGTCTCCCAACTTATGAAGATACTCATAGGGCAGTCGACACCTATGGGTACATTGACAGTGAATATTATAGGTTGTTTTCTGATCGGACTCTTTTCCGCCTTCAACTTCGACGGGAGGTGGCTGACTCCATCCATGCGTCTCATTCTCATCACGGGATTCTGTGGAGGCTTCACCACTTTTTCCACATTCATGAGCGAGAATGTCACCATGCTGCAGGAACGCAACTATGGTCTGGTAGCAGCCTATTTCTTCGCCAGCATCTTCTTCGGATTTATCGCCCTTGTGACAGGCCACTACCTGGTAAAAGCAGTAGCATAGACTCACCCGGACATTATTTCTGCAAAATACACTTATGTGAAGTAACACTGTAAAGCCCAATATATGACCCATGACAGCATCGAGTCGGCCTACTGTTTCTTTCATCAGAAATACCGGGTCTATGAACACTCCAACATGAATTGGCAAAAAGACGATATCGAATATGCCATAGCCAGCTATGTCGATCAAATGGATAAAGAATTGTACGCTCTCCTATCCAAGGGCAAAGACGATTATCTTCTCGATCATCTCCACTTTGCTCAAGATATGCGAAATGCATTGGATGCTCTCGAAATGATGATGAAATAGAAGAGAGAGTGTCAAAACTAAAATGACTACTCCTATAAGTTACGAATTGTAACCATAATACATAAAAGGGTCGTATCATTACTCAATACAGAACGTGATACGACCCTTTCTTTAGTCTTTTAGGATACACAAACTTCAAATTATCAGTTCCTCATTTTCAGAAAATGAGTTTTGACACACCCTCCTGTCTATTTTCCGGCAAATACCAGACGCAGGCAACACCAGTCGCCATTCTTACACCGCTCGGCTTCTTCCAGATTGAGAGAAGCGGCCTTCTCCAACAACACGGGAATATCCTGCTCATAGAAGCCGCTAAGCACTAGCGAACCGCTACGGGCCATCACATCAACGAAGGCTGCCATGTCGTCCAACAGGATATTACGGTTGATATTAGCCAACACGATATCAAAAATGCCACATACGTGCGAAAGCACATGAGCGTCTCCTAAAAGCACCTGCATATTCGTGACACCATTCAGCTCTGCATTCTTTTTGGCATTGTCTGCACACCACTCATCGATGTCATACCCCACCACTTCCTTTGCTCCTAACTTTGAGGCTCCTATTCCTAGAATGCCCGTTCCACAACCACAGTCGAGCACACACTTACCCTCCACATCAAGACGGAGGAGCATCGACAGAATCATCTGGGTCGTCTCATGCGTACCCGTCCCAAAGGAGTTGACGGCATGGATCGCAATCCGCAACGGTGTCCTTGCGACCGCCGCCCGTGGCACATCACCCTCTGCACGCACAGTCCTATCTTGCAGCCCCGCATCAGTACTCTGCTCTGACGCCTCACTACCCTGACAGCCATCGCCGTCCCGCCGAGCATCTACGACAAGGATCTTTCCATCAATATCTATAGGGTCAAAGCCCTCGTCTTCCCATGTCTTGTTCCAATCTTTATTTTCTGCCGGCTGTATATCATACGTGACGGTCACACCCGGCATGACATCAGCTGCCAGCACTGCCAACTGCTCACGGTCAAGCAATTCTTCCTGCACATAACCGCGCATACCATCTTCCGTGTCCTCGAATGCCTCCAGTCCGGCTGACGCCGTAGCATCTGCCAAAAGATCACGTGCTGTCTGTAACTGTGACGGGGCACAAGAGATATGAAAGTCGATAACATCGTATTTCATAGCATAAAAGTTTAAATCTATCTGCAAAATTATAAAAAATAGGGAAATTCCTATCACCCTTGGGGGTTTTTCCTTAACTTTGCGTAGAAATAGGTATTAAATTTGTAGTGTCTGTAAAAGGTATCTGACGATACAAGTAACAAAACACAAAAAATACGAACAGAACACCAAAGTAAACATAAAGGAGAGCAAAATATGAAAAGGCTATTTCTTCTTTTAGCATTGACAGGTCTGATGTCCACTCCCATTTGGGCGCAGGACGATGACCTCTACTTCACTCCCTCCAAAGAGAGTGAGGAAGCAAAGACAACGGATACGGCTCCGACAAAAACAACGGAGCCTACTTATTATTGTGGCAGCGACAGAGATGTCGACGAATATAACCGTCGTGTCCGCTTCCGCAGCAGCGTACAAGACATCGACTCGCTCGGCAACGACATCATTGCCTTTGCCCCTGTCTATGGCGACTATCCCGACAGTATGTATGTAGACACCACACGTGTCTTCCCGCTGATACAAGATGATGACAACGACTATTACTGGACCCGTCGTCTCTGCCGTTGGGACGGCTTCTATGATCCTTGGTTCTACAGCTACTATGGCAATCCCTGGCGATGGTACTATGGGGGCTGGTACGATCCTTGGTACGGACCTTATTGGTACGATGCCTGGTATGATCCGTGGTTCTATGGCTGGGGCTGGGGTTGGTATCCTGGCTATGCCGGCTGGTGGGGTTATCCCTGGTATCCCGGTTACTGGCGTCCCTTCCCTGGATGGGGTGGCACGATCGTAGGCAATATCGGCGGACGCAACTCAGGTGGCTATGCCGGCTCACGTACCTATAGCGGTTCCAACCGCTACACCTCTACGACGGGCAAGAGCTTCGGAGGACGTACGTTCAGCCGCAACGGCAATACGACATATACATCCAGCCGATTCGGCAGTCGCACCTTCAACAACCGTACGAACAATTCGCGGCCGTTCAACAACAACCGTCCTACCAACAGCTATCAGCCCAATACAGGATCACATAACTTCGGAGGCTCCAGCTCTTTCGGCGGACGTAGCTTCGGAGGCGGAGGACATGTCGGAGGCGGTAGCTTCGGCGGAGGACGTGTCGGAGGCGGCAGTTTCGGTGGACGTAGATAATCTATTCCCTATTTAAAGATCAATCAAAAATATGAAAACGCAAACTATCTCAATACTCCTGCTGGCCCTGGCTGCTCTCCCAGCCATGGCACAGGAGACCTATCAGGACACAAAGCTCGTAGAAAACGAACTGAACGGTACAGCCCGCTATGTAGGTATGGGTGGTGCCATGGAAGCCTTAGGAGCAGACATCTCGACCATCAGTACCAACCCAGCCGGAATCGGCCTCTTCCGAAAGAACCAGGTGACCGTCTCCGGAGGATTGGTGACACAAGGCGGTGATGCGACGACCTCACCTTCCTTTAACGGCATCCAGCTCAACTATTCCGGACAGAAGACCCACGCTTCGTTCGATCAGATTGGGTTCGTATGGGCACACCGCGTAAGCAGCCGCTCATATCTCAACTTCGGATTCAGCTATCATAAGAGCCGCAATTTCGATCAAATTCTCAATGCCGGTGGAAAACTAGACAACGCCTCTCAAAATAAGCTGAGCGCCATCAAGTATGCCTTAGGTGTTGGCGACAATGCCTGGAACGCTGTCGACGCCAACTATCAGGAAATGTTCCAGACAGCTGACGGCAAAGACATGGAGTACCGTAACGCCACACAATATCTTTACGGACAATATCAGCACGGATATATCGGCGAATACGACTTCAACTTCAGTGGCAACATCAACGACCGTGTCTACCTCGGTATCACACTGGGAATCCACGATGTGAACTATCGTTCCAACAGCATTTATTCTGAAGATCTTGAGGGCAATGCCTACTCGCTGGCTGAAGAGCTCTTAAAGATTGACGGCACCGGCTATGATGTAAAGCTCGGCGCCATCTTCCGCCCCTTCGCCTACTCGCCCTTCCGTATCGGTGTATATGTCAACTCACCCGTATTCTACAGCCTCACGCAATACGGCACCAGTGGCATCGGACTGGGAACCCTCTACTCCGATGGCAGTACTACGGACAACGGCACCTACTCAGAGAACAGTGCATCACTCGACTATAAGGTCAATACACCTTGGAAATTCGGTATCAGCTTAGGACATACTATAGGCAACAGCCTTGCTCTCGGTGCCACCTACGAATACTCCGACTACAGCACCATCGATAACCGATACATCGACGGTGGCTACTACGATGCGTACTACGGTCAGTGGTACGACAGCAGTTCGTCAGACAATGCCATGAACCATAATACGAAACAGACATTGAAAGGCGTAAGCCTGCTGAAACTCGGCGCTGAATACAAATTTACTCCGAAATGGGCTCTGCGTGTAGGTTACAACTACCAGTCGCCCATCTTCAAGAGCGAAGGATTCCGCGACGGTAGCATAGAGTCGCAGGGTGTGGCCTACGCTACCTCCACCGATTTCACCAACTGGAAGGCTACCAACCGCTTCACCTGTGGTCTTGGCTATCAGTATAAAGGCTTCACTGTCGATCTGGCCTATCAGTACACACAGACCGACGGCGACTTCTATCCTTTCATGAGCTACTATGCCTCTGAGTCTGAACCACAAGAAATGAACAACCAGGTGAGCAGTACACCCGTCAGTTTTAAGCGTTCACAAGTACTGTTGACTCTCGGCTACCGCTTCTAAGCTGATTTCCAGATAATAACATGGTTGCCAAAACGTGATAGAGTCCAAGTACGATACCGACAGGTGGTAACCATACTTTACAATATGCACAATCATTACCAGAAGGGGGAACATCTCATGGAGTTCCCCCTTTATTGTGCCTGTTCAATTTCTCACGACTTGGCCTTTCTCTGAAAGGCCTCATCCAGAATAAGGAATCCTTCTTGATCTGACCATTCTAACCTATTCACCCGCAAATATTTATTTCTCCATACAACTTCGATTTTTCGCAACCTATACGAATAATCTGCAAAAAAATAGGTATATTTGCAGACAGATAATATCATTATACATAAAAACCAAACATTATGCGACTAATTATTCAACCCGACTATGCTAAACTGTCTGCCTGGGCAGCCAACTATGTGATCAACCGCATCAATGAAGCCCAACCTACAGAAGAGCATCCCTTCGTACTCGGTCTGCCTACCGGTTCTTCACCTGAAGGCATGTATGCCGAACTGGTAAAGGCCAACAAAGAAGGCCGCGTGAGCTTCCGCAATGTCATCACCTTCAATATGGACGAGTATGTCGGGCTGCCCGAAGAGCATCCCGAGAGCTACCACAGCTTCATGAAACGCAATCTCTTCGACCATATCGATATCAAGCCTGAAAACGTACACCTGCTCAATGGCAACGCCAAGGATCTGAAAGCCGAGTGTGCACACTACGAGCAGATGATCAAGGATGCCGGTGGCATCGACCTGTTCCTCGGCGGCATCGGCCCCGACGGCCATATCGCTTTCAACGAGCCGGGCTCCAGCCTGACAAGCCGTACACGTGAGAAGACGCTCACCACCGATACGATCATCGCCAACTCACGCTTCTTCGACAATGATATCAACAAGGTGCCCCACTATGCACTTACCGTTGGTGTCGGCACAGTGATGGATGCCCGCGAGGTGCTCATCCTCTGCAATGGTCACCACAAGGCCCGTGCCCTGCAGGCCGCCGTAGAAGGCCCTGTGACCCAGCAGTGGACAATCAGCGTGCTCCAGATGCATCAGCACGGCATCATCGTCTGCGATGAGCTGCGAGTAGCCACCTATCGCTACTATAAAGACATCGAGAAAGACCAGCTCTAATCCTATTATAAAGATGCGGATACAGACCCACACCGCTACGGTGCCCTCTGTATCCGCATTTTTAGCTTTCTCTATTACTCAACCTACTATTATGAACAGACTACTTCTACTTTCTGCCGCCCTATTGGGCGCTACCACCGTTTTAGCCAACGACTATACTATTTCCTCCCCTGACGGCCGTCTCTCCGTATCGGTGAACGATAATGCCGGCCAAGCTCATTACACCGTCTCTTACGATGGCCGGAAGATACTCAATGACAGCCGGCTGGGCCTGCAAACCAACTATGCCAATTTCGCTGACAGTCTCACCTTGAAAGGTACAACAACAGCTACCATTGACCGGACATACGACATGGCACGCACAAAAACCTCCCGCGTGCACTATCAGGCCAATCAAGCAACGCTGACATTTATGACACCCCGAGGATTGGAAATGCAGGTGACATTCAATGTCTCCAACAACGATATTGCCTTCCGCTACACCCTTCCCCGCCCAAAGAGTGAAGAACCCAAGTCGGCCATCATCTATACAGAACTGACCAGCTTCAATCTTCCTGACGCCACCACGACTTTCCTTTCCCCGCAATGCCCACCCATGATCGGATGGGAAAATTCCAAACCGAGCTATGAAGAGGAGTATCATCCTGACGCCCCCCTGACCGCACCTTCTCAATATGGCGTAGGCTACACCTTCCCCTGTCTTTTCCACGAAGCATCCGTCTTCCCGAAGGACAAACAGAACACCTCTCTCTCCGATGTATGGCTCATGGTGAGCGAGACCGGCGTTACCGGTGACTATGTCGGTGGCCGACTCTCGGAATATACTCCAAGAAAGGGCTACAGCATCGCTTTCCCACAAGAAGGAGAATGCAACGGATGGGGTGATGCCCGTCCTGCCATTATGCTGCCCGGCTCTACCCCCTGGCGCACACTCACTGTAGGCCGCTCTCTTGCTCCCATCGTGGAGACGACCATCCCTTACGATGTCGTAGAACCGCTCTACGAGCCAAAGGCCGACTACAAGCCGGGACGCTACGTATGGAGCTGGCTCCTCTGGCAAGACAACAGCATCAACTATGACGACCAGAAGAGTTTCATTGACATGGCTGCACAAATGGGCTATGAATACATACTTATCGACAACTGGTGGGACCGGCAGATCGGCCGTGAGGGCATTGAGAAACTTGCCCGCTATGCCAAGGAGAAAGGCATCAGCCTCATGCTTTGGTTCAACTCCAATGGAACGGCAAACAATGCACCGCAGACACCGCGTGGGATCATGAATCGTCCTATCCTTCGCAAACAGGCCATGGCCTGGATGCAGAGCATTGGTGTCAAAGGCATAAAGGTCGACTTCTTCGGCGGAGACAAACAGCATGTGCTTCAGCTTTACGAAGACATTCTCAGCGATGCCAACGACTACGGAATAGCCGTAATATTCCACGGATGTACCCTGCCCCGCGGTTGGGAACGCATGTATCCCAACTATATTGCCTCCGAAGGCTGTCTGGCCAGTGAGAACATCTACTTCTCCGACTACCATGCCAAGAAAGAAGGATTCGAGATGACAATGCATCCCTTCGGCCGTAATGCTGTGGCAAGTTTTGACTGGGGCGGCGTGATGATGAACCGGCACATGAGCCGCGACAATCAAAGCCGGCACCAGCGCTTCACTACTGATGTCTTTGAGCTGGCAACAGCCATTACCAACCAATGTGATATAAACTGTGTAGCGCTGACACCTAACGTTGTCGGCACACTGTCGTCCACGGTCACAGAATTTCTCAAGGCACTTCCCACCACATGGGAACAGACCCGCTTCATAGCCGGCTACCCTACGCGCTATGCCGTCATTGCACGTCAGCATGCCGGGCGCTGGTACATTGGTGGTCTGAACGGCACCTATAAGCCCATCACCGTCACACTACAGCTGCCTATGCTCGCAGGCAAGACTGTCACATGCCTCACCGACGGCAAGCGTACCATAAAAATGAAAGGCAATGCCTCACTTGACAACGCTGTAAGTCATCCCGACGACATTGTCTCGGCCTCACAACCTGACACACGACAGACTACGCTCAAGGTAAAAGCTGATGGTACCGTACGTGTTACGATTCAGCCCATGGGCGGCATCGTCATCATGGAATAATGTATCAAAACAGAAATGACATTATGAAGAAATAAGGAATCACAACTTCAACAACCAAAATAGCTATACAGAGCTTCATGAAGAGCTTTGTATGGCTATTTTGAATTTAACGCTCGAGGAAGCCAGCGTATTATAAACTGCTGATAGGAAAGATCGATATATGGCAAGCTCTCTTGTCATCTCTGAATATTCTCAGACATCTCCTTTCTTAACAAATACCGACGCTTTCTCTGTTCTATTGCTTACTGGATTTCTTTTCTGCCTCATAATGCTCCATCTCCTTTCTGCTGCGGCTGATGGTCACCAGATAGACACCACCGAAAATAAGCAGGACAGCGATCACCTTGACAAGATTGAACTTATCCATACCTAAACTTACGGCTACGATACAAGCTACCAACGGCTGGATGTAATTATACATGCCTGCTACTGTAGGACGTAGATGCTTCTGTCCGACAACGATAAGCATATAGCTGACAAAGGTGGCACCGATAATGATAAATGCCAGACCGCCTATCATAGAAGCTGACAGACTTTCCCACCGGGTGGCCAGCAGGCTGGACGAGGAAAATGGAAGAATGCAGATGAATGAATAGGTGAACAGCCATTTCATGATAGTGATGAGAGAATAACGGTTCACGAAGTCCTTATAATATACAATATAGAAGGCATAGCAGAACTGGGCCAACAGTACAAGCAAATCGCCCCAGATCGCTGTAGACGCAGCACCGGAGCCACCCGATCCCGACCGGCTTCCTAGGATCAACAGCAAGGCGCCGCCCGCGCCACATGCTATGCCCAACACCTTCTTACCCGTAATAGGCTCCTTGAGAATATAGGCGGCAAGCACCATTGCCCACAACGGCATGCTGGTAGTAATAATAGAAGCGTCATCGGGTGAGGTGAGACTCACTCCAAATATGAAGCAGCCTTGATTGAACACAATAGCGAAAAGAGAAGCGAAAAATAAAGAAACCAGGTCCTTATGATTGACATGCTCAGGCTTTTGAAAGAACGAAGCGATCCAGAAAAGAATCATAGCACCGCCTACACGTAAGTCGGTCATAACAATCGGGACTACCGCTCCACTAGACATAATCAATTTAGAAACGGGTGACATCAGTCCCCACATGGCATTGGCTCCAAACATGGAAGCATGCCCCTTTAAATTACTATCCATTTTATTTGTTCTAATTATTATCCATTACATCATAATCAGGTCGGTCCGTGTAAACGAAAGATGATTTTTAGCCGTCTTTATTGTATTTGCGCTACTTTCATCCTGAATCCGCTCCGGCTGGAACCCACCCTGAAAACACTATATATAGATGATCTCATCTGCCTGCCCGAAAGGACAACAGATCGGAAAATCTCCTATTATAGAGTTCTCCCGTCATTTTGGCTGCAAAATTAGCAGGTTGTTATCTTATATTTTTGTACTTTTGCGCCATATTCATGAAGAAACCGACCATGTGGAAAGAAAATCTATACCGTCCCGTAGAAATTCTGTTGACAGAACATGATACTTTTCCCATCGGAAAGCATCAGCATTCCTTTTATGAGATGGCATACATCCTCAACGGTAGTGGAAGTTTCAGCGCCTATTTCTTTGGAGAGAGACAGGAGGAAGGATGCGAATACCATACCAATGACCTGTTTCTAATACCTCCCGACAGCCCGCATCTCTTTACGATAAAGGAACATAGTAAGTTTGCCTTCGTACGCTTTACCCAGAACTATCTGACCGACTACGTAGACTGCAAGATCGGTGAGAGCCTCAGCCTACGGTCAGGATTTCCCATCCATCTGTCTGACAATGACCGTTCCGCCTTCTGCCGTCTCATGAAGCTGATCGTTGGAGAAAAACAGAATAAAGGCCATCTGTCAGAGCTGCTGCTGCAACATTATGTCAACTGCAGCATTCTTCTATGCACACGCAACCTGTCGGGAATCCTGTCAGAATATGACGACCCTGTCAACAACAAATCACAATATATGCTGCAATATATCCAACGGCATATTCACCAGCCCGAACTACTGAAACTGGATCTGCTCGCCGATAAGTTCAATATCTCTCCCAAGTATGTCGGGCGCTTCTTTAAACGAAATTTTGGTGAGGATTATAAGCAATATATCACAAAGAACAGACTTAAAATAGTGGAAGACATGCTTACCAACACTAAAATGACTGTAAAGGAGATAGCAGCCCGGCTCGGATACACCGATTCATGTTACTTGAGCAAACTGTTCACGCAGCACTACGGGGTTACGCCCTCTCAATTCCGTCACATACATTCGCACATGTTTGGAATGATGGAAGAATAGAGGCAAAAGCCATACAATATGAGTCACCTTGAATCAGTCCGACACAGAGCCTTATCCCAATCAGTTGTTAGACCGATATCCATCTTATTGGCATAAACTACTTATCGGATGAGCTTTAGCAAAAAGCGGAAAGCCAAATCACGCCTGAAGGGCCCAATAAAATTCTTGTCATGAAAGATCGTACATAGTTATGCCGTATGGTCATCTTATACTTTCTGACGACAGGGACACCATATAAAAGGACAAATTATTCTTAACATCATCAAAACACATCCGGTCCCTTATATTTTTATAATAGACCGGTTACCATCATCACGAAGTTGGAACAACTTCCTTTTGGGGCATCCTTTCTTCTCTTTAAGAAACGTGCTTACACCTGTATCTAAGCGGATTTTTACCCATACTAAAGAAATATAGGTGACTGAGGCCGAAATTATATATTGAGATGCCCGAGAATATATAATCTCGAGCTCCTGAAGCCATATTACTTTTTTCAGGCGTATAGGAGTTCGATCCTTGCCGTAGGTTTCTACCGCAGGATGCTTTCGTCAAAAAGTACTTCCCAAAGTAGAAATAAGAGACTATATCATATTACATACAATTCTTTCAGGCAGGTTAACACCTATAAGCATAACCCACTCCTATCACTAACATATCTGCCTATACCTATTAATTGAAGCATACTTTTTACCATCGCCGCACCATTGAAAATGGCAGAAATCATCTGCAACATTAGGATCCCTATTCTATCGCACCTCAAGACATCCGGATACAAAAAAACGAGGCATGATCTCACGACCACGCCCCGCGGCAAACTTAAACAACCAATAAAGAATTAGATTGCTTAATGAATATTGAAATTAAAGCGAATATCGTTGATTAGCGAATGAACAGGAGCTCACGATACTTAGGCAGCTGCCAGAGTTCGTCAGCCACAAGGAGCTCGAGCTTATCGATCTGATAACGGATCTCACCCATCTTCGGCTCAACAGTATCGTGATAAGCGACAGCCTTCTCGCGCTCATCCTGGATCTTGTTAGCCACCTTGCGGGCACTGATCAGCTCGTCTACGAATGCCTCGATCTTCTCCGTACGCTCTGCGATCTCCTTAATGAGCTTTTTGTTGCGGGCCGTAAGTGCCGTAGCCTCGTCACGATCGAAGATCTCATACATGTTGCTCACGTTCTTGGCCAGCTGGCTCTGGTAATGAGTAGCCACAGGAATGATGTGGTTCATAGAGAGGTCACCCATTACACGTGCCTCGATCTGCAGCTTCTTGGTGTAGGTCTCCCACTTCACCTCGTTACGTGCCTGCAGCTCGTTCTTCTTCATCACGCCGGTCGACTCAAACATCTTCACTGACGCATCGTCGAGATAGCGGTCAAAGATAACAGGGCAGCTCTTCTCGGTGTCCAGTCCGCGCTTCTCAGCCTCTGCAATCCACTCGTCGCTATAGCCGTTGCCATCGAAACGAACAGGAGCGCAAGTCTTGATGTCATCACGAACGACATCGATGATAGCAGAGAACTTCTCCTCACCGGCTGCAATCTTAGCATCCACACGCTTCTTGAAGTCGGTCAGGGCCTCAGCAACAGCTGCATTCAGCACGATCTGTGCGCTGGCGCAGTTTGCCTCAGAACCTACTGCACGGAACTCGAAACGGTTACCTGTGAAGGCGAATGGTGAAGTACGGTTACGGTCGGTATTATCAACCATGATCGTCGGGATCTCAGGAATATCGATCTTGAAGCCCTGCTTGCTGTCCAGCTTGAAGAGATCCTTCTTATCTGCCTTGAGGATATGCTCCAACAGATCGCTCACGCTCTGGCCGAGGAAAGAAGAGATGATTGCGGGAGGTGCCTCGTTGGCGCCCAGACGATGTGCGTTGCCGGCACTCATGATAGAAGCCTTCAGAAGTCCATTGTGACGGTAAACACCCATCAGCGTCTCCACGATGAAGACAACGAAGCGGAGGTTATCCTCAGGAGTCTTACCGGGACCGTGAAGGAGCACGCCCGTATCAGTAGAGAGACTCCAGTTCTCATGCTTACCCGAACCGTTTACGCCGTCGAAGGGCTTCTCATGGAGAAGTACCTGGAAGCCATGCTTGCGGGCAACACGCTTCATAAGTGACATGAGCAACATATTGTGGTCTACAGCCAGATTGGTCTCCTCGAAAATAGGAGCAAGCTCAAACTGGTTAGGAGCCACCTCATTGTGACGTGTCTTGCAGGGGATACCCAACTCGAGAGCCTGGATCTCAAGATCCTTCATGAAAGCCTGCACACGCTCAGGAATAGCGCCGAAGTAGTGGTCATCCATCTGCTGGTTCTTAGCAGAATCGTGGCCCATCAGCGTACGACCCGTAAGTACGAGGTCTGGACGGGCAGCATACAGGTCTTCATCAACCAGGAAGTACTCCTGCTCCCAACCGAGGTTAGAAACAACTTTCTTCACATCGGGATAGAAATAATGACATACGTCAGTGGCTGCAACGTTTACTGCATGAAGAGCACGGAGCAACGGAGCCTTGTAGTCGAGAGCCTCACCTGTATAGGAGATGAAGATTGTAGGGATACAGAGAGTGTCATCGATAATGAATACCGGTGATGTAGGATCCCAGGCAGAATAGCCACGGGCCTCAAAGGTAGAACGGATACCACCCGAGGGGAAGCTTGAAGCATCGGGCTCCTGCTGTACGAGCAGCTTACCAGAGAAATCTTCGATCATGCCACCCTTACCGTCGTGCTCTACGAAAGCATCATGCTTTTCGGCGGTACCCTCAGTAAGCGGCTGGAACCAGTGGGTATAATGGGTCACACCATTCTCGTCGGCCCACTGCTTGATACCCTTAGCAACCTCGTCAGCGATGCTACGGTCGAGTGTGGCACCGTTGTCGATAACGTCAACCATCTTCTCATACACATCTGCAGGAAGATACTTGTACATCTTTGCCCGGTTGAACACCTTGCGGCCAAAGTACTCAGAGGGACGCTCAACAGGTGAGATCACCTCTACCGGACGTTTGCGTGAGGCCGAAGCCACTGCGTCAAATCTTAAATTTGTCATATCCTATGTGGTTTTAGAATTGATGATTCGTATTATTTTAAATTAGTCTTGATGCGATCCATAGCTTCCTGCGTATCATCACGGTCGCCGAAAGCGGTAAGGCGGAAATAGCCCTCACCCGAAGGACCGAATCCCACACCGGGTGTGCAGACAACGCCGCAACCATAGAGCAACTGATCAAAGAACTTCCAAGAGTCTACGCCCTCGGGGGTCTTCACCCACAAGTAAGGTGCATTCTCACCACCGAAGACCTTATAACCGAGCTGCTTGAGCGTCTCGCGCATCAGGCGGGCATTCTCCATATAATAGCCGATGGTCTTCTTGATCTGCTCCTGACCCTCAGGAGTGTACACAGCCTCTGCTGCACGCTGGGTTATATAGCTTGTACCGTTGAACTTCGTGCACTGGCGACGGTCCCACATCGGATTGAGCTCCACCTCGCGACCGTCCAGCGTCGTTGCCGTAAGCTCCTTCGGGATGACCGTATAACCACAGCGCACACCGGTGAAACCGGCTGTCTTGGAGAAAGAACGGAACTCGATGGCACACTTACGGGCGCCACGGATCTCATAGATGGAATGTGGTATGTCGGGATCGTTGATATAAGCCTCGTAAGCTGAGTCGTAGAAGATGATCGCATCGTTGCGCAGGGCGAAAGTCACCCACTTCTGCAACTCTTCACGAGAGAGCACTGTACCCGTAGGATTATTGGGGTAGCAGAGGTAAATCATGTCAACACGATGATCAGGCAGTGCCGGTGTGAAGTTGTTCTCTGCCGTGCAGGGGAGATATGTAATAGCCGTCCACTGGCCGTCCTCGAATTTTCCGGCACGACCGATCATTGCATTCGAGTCAATGTAGACAGGATAGACAGGATCCGTAACAGCTACTGAATTGTCCCATCTGAGGATCTCCTGAATATTACCCGTGTCGCTCTTGGCACCGTCATTGATAAAGATCTCGTTAAGATCAAGATGAATGCCACGTGAAAGATAGTCATGCTTAAGGATTGCCTCACGCAGGAAATCATATCCACGCTCCGGACCGTAGCCACGGAAAGTCTCTTTGTGAGCCATCTCGTCGACAGCCTTATGCATTGCCTCGATAACTGCGGGGGCCAAAGGCTGAGTGACGTCGCCGATACCCAGACTGATGACACGCTCACCAGGATGCGACACCTTGTAAGCATTTACACGCTTTGCAACATCGGCAAACAGATAGTTGCCGGGAAGCTTCAGATAATGTTCGTTGACTAATGCCATATTTTGTATTCTTATTGTGTTTATCGTTTGCTCTTTCTTATTCAAATTATTCCGGTAAGGCGATGCTGCCATCGAAAACGAAGGCTGCAGGACCGGACATCATCACATGATTGTTATCTGCCCAGAAGATATGAAGAGTACCACCGTCCATGCAGACATTCACCTCCTTTGGAGCTTTTCCAAGCTGAGAGGCTGCCACTGCTGTAGCACAAGCACCTGTACCGCAAGCCATCGTAATGCCGCTGCCGCGTTCCCACACACGGGTGCGGAGCTGACCTTCACCCACCGGCGTGACAAACTCGATGTTGCAACGCTGTGGGAAGATTTCTGTATCGTTCTCGAGGATCCGACCATAACGGGCGATATCCAGTTTCTCTACATCATCGACGAAAATCACATAATGGGGATTGCCCATGGAAACGAATTTGGAATCGTGTGCTCCCATCTCCTTCCACATATCCTCATATTTCTGTGCCGCATCCACACCTGTGTACTGTTCGCTTTGTTCCAGCACCGGCTCAAGCATGTCGACCGTCACCGACTCCACCACTTTTTTCTCACCATCGAGATGAAGTTGCAGAATCTTCACTCCTGAAAGTGTTTCCAGACGGATCGTAGTTTTGTCGGTCATGCCGCGTTCATAAAGATACTTGGCAATACACCGGCTGGCATTACCGCACATCATCGCCTCCGAGCCGTCATTGTTGAAGATGCGCATGGAGAAGTCGGCCGTCTTCTCATCAGAGGGAGCACCGATAAGCACCAAGCCATCACTACCGACGCCCGTATGGTACTGGCTCCATACCTCTGCTGCCCTTGCAGGATCGGGTACATTATATAATAGGGTATTGACGTATATATAATCGTTACCCGCACCGTGCATCTTTGTAAACTGTATATTGGTTGTCATTTTGCTGTTTGTTTTACCCCTTGAGTAATCTTTTTGTTCTAATTCCACTGCAAAGTTAATGAAAAAGTAAATGAACCAAACTCTTTTGTGACGAAAATCTTCAAATAAATAGCAAAAATAACAAATTGAAAGAAAAACGAGGTATATACTTGACAAATTGTAACTATCTTATCGGTGTAACTTTACAAGTTTACCTATTTTTTAAATCCGATTCTTCAAAATGATATTTAACGATTATAAATCCTATCATATTGAAACGAATTCATCATATAAAACTATCAAAAACGAGCAGGAACAACAGCTTAAAATGACATCTGAAAGTAGGAGCTATCACCTGTTATCTTATAACCTTATTATAAGGGAATGCCTCTATGACATATCGGTAACCTTAGAACTCTCTTAACCTTATAAATAACCCAACCATAAATATATCAGTTACCACCTCTTCTACATTCTTCTATATCCTCCCTATACTTTTTCGGCAATGATATAAGATCTTCCTCACGTCACCTTACAAGTGCCACATCCCCTTATTCCTTATTATATAGGGATGCCGAATATTGCTCGCCGAAGCGATTGATAAACACGACTCGGATCTTTTTAAACCTGCCTTGGGGATGGCAACGAAACAGATGAGATGTTGCAGCGCAAGAACCACAACGGGAAAAATGCGATCCGTATTGATCGTCTACTGCCGTGAAGCGTTCCATAGTACCCATATATTTACCATCTTGATACCACGACACACGACACCCCGAATCATAGTCCCAAATATTGGCTACAACACAACCTGGTTGTGACGCGAACTCACCCGGTTTATAGACATACATCTGGTGAGACAATGGATATCCCGTCGATTTATAGTGCCAACGTACATCCTTTCCATCCACATCAACGATCAGATAGCCGTTCGGCGTCCCACACCGGTTAATCTTTCCTTTCCACCATGCTCCACAAGCCGCTCCGATATTATGTTGATAAAGATTGCCATTCACTTCCACGTTCTGATACAAATGGGTGTGACCACAAAACACATGCACACGATAGCCACTGAGAACTTCCTCCAACTGACGCGCATTACGTATATTGTCATTCTCCTCACCGGTATTCCAACCGGTGGCGTGCATGTTGAGGATCACCAGCGATCCTTTTGGCACATAACTCAGATCACGCTTGAGCCATGCTATTTGCTGGTCAGTGATAAGTTCCTGATATTTCTTATTGCCTGCATAGTCGATATTCTTCAATGTGATGACATGCGCCCTACCTATATTAAACGAATAGTCCGTAGGCCCGAAATGCCGGTTATACTCCATCTCGCCATAAACCGGCGTCCCAAGACGCATATTGTGCAGATCCTGCCAGCGGCAGTCGAAATCATGGTTGCCTATGCAATGAAACATCGTCATGCCCGTATTCTTCACCGATTCTATATAGTCGGCATAGAGTGGCATATTGTCAAACACCATATCCCCTAACGCTATCCCCACGACCTCAGCATCGTGGTTAAGCGAGTCTACAGAATGACGTATGTCGCGCATGGTCTCCAAACGCCAGCGGCGCATATCATCGTGAGTACCCACCTGTGGATCAGAGATGGCTATGTAATGGAAGCGATCGGTCATTGCCTTACGACGTTCAAGCGTAAAATCGCATTTGCCGGCAATAGCCTGTCCGACACGACGGTAAAATCCGGATGCGATACCGTCACTGGACGGCAACCGATAAGCGGCCGGCGTAGAGATGCTGATATATTTACTTACGACCGTATCTGTGCGTAGCGACCACCGTCCCTGATCATCTGTCCGCGTGAAGTTGACTCCATCGTTGACTACGACATCCCTGACACCCCGACCAGACGTATCTCTGACTGTACCTGAGATGTAAAACACGGTCTCTCGAGCCACTCCGCTACTCATGAACAATGTGCTCAGAAGCAGCGCAAAGATTGCATTCATTTTCATGGCGATAACTGTTTTATTCGGTAACTTCGATTTTTTAGGCTGCATTGCATCTCCATACATTAATCCATACCCGATCAATGATGGGCACAACCCATATCGGTCACTTGCAAAACTATCTATTCATTCTTACAAAAGAGATACAGCACAAATACAATGGTATGAAAGATTACAAAGATATAGAACGGCTCACCCGATAAATATAGGGAGATATGCTGCTCAGATGAAGTACTGGGATGAAAAGCAGAGGAACGGCTCAAGGGGGCACGTATGGAATAAATGCGGGGA
>ERZ779673.338-NODE-338-length-21986-cov-3.043865_pt1 | contig 21986 bp, 21 predicted proteins | sample MGYA00511956_ERZ779673 | MGnify/ENA primary metagenome ERZ779673 (study PRJEB29588, sample SAMEA2152065) | human gut metagenome | biome: human gut; feature: human-associated habitat; material: faeces | place: Denmark | collected 2008/2010 ... | reverse complement strand
GCTCTTTGACGTTCTAATGCACGTTTCTTCTCTTCTTCAGCTTTTCTTGCATCTTCAGCTCTTTGACGTTCTAATGCACGTTTCTTCTCTTCTTCAGCTTTTTGACGCTCTAATGCTAATTGTTTAGCATTTTCAATTTTAGCCATTTCCAACGCTTTTTCAACTGCTGAATTTTTAGTTGCTTTTGGTTTTTCTTCAGCAAATGGATCTTTACCTCTTTCAAGACATCTTTTAATTCTTTGTCTTTCTTTTTCAACAGCTTTCTCAATATTAATTTTTTCGCGTTCTTTAAATTTTTCGATTTCTTTTTCTAATCTTTCTTTAGCTTTTTGTCGTTCTAAAAGTACGCTTTCTTTTTCTTTATTTATTAATTTTTGCTTTTCTTTTTCTAGTGATTTTTTTTCTGATTCGATATATTTAATATATTTTTGTAAACTTTCTTTGTCGTTATAATTAATACTGTTTGTTTGCTTATTACTTGTCATAAGTCCCTCCTTGATATTTTGTATCATATAATTTATATGTTAGTTAAACCATATATTATAACATTTATAAATAGTATCATATTTGTTATTATTGCTATTGATAAAAGCAATATTTTTATAATTTTAAAAATCCTTATGAATTTTTTAAGTTTTATTATGTCATTTTCAAAATTTGATTTTGAATCATCAAAATCTCTAAAAGAGATATTATTGTTCCATATTCTATCCAAGCTTAGAGCTTCATAATATATTTCTTTTCGTTTAATCTTATTGATATAATAACTTTTTATATTTTTATATTCTTTATAAAAACATTTTTTCACAATCTTTATATTTTTATTAAATTGTTCTTGATAACTATTTGCTTCTTTCTTGTGTTTATTTATTACAAATAAGTAAACTAATGAACATAAAAGATACAAAGCTATTGAAACAACTGAAAATATAATTACTACTTTGAACCACAAAAGTGAATTAGATTTTTCAAGAATACTTCTTGAAATCCTTAGAATCCATTCATTTTTAAAATTATTTATTTTTAGAATAGATAACATAAACGCATTGAAAATTATTAGAATTAACGCAATAATAAATTCCTTGATATTAAATTTTGAATACTTTAACCCATTTAAATATTCAGTAGCATTATTACTTCTTTTTTCAATACCTTTAATTCGTTTTACAAAGTCTTTTTTTTGCTTTTTTAAATAACTAACAAATATTTTAATTTTCTTATTAGTGCTTAATACATGATTTCTAATTATACTTCCAACATAGATCTTTTTGCTTTTATACACAAGTCCATAATCTTCAATTGTATATAAATTTCTATTATCACTATTTCCAAAATCCATAAAGGGATTATCCATAGGCACAAGTTCATTTTCACAAACATAGTCATTTTCATCGAACATTGGAAGTTTACTAGATTTATTGTTTTTTAATTCGTCTTCAAATATTATATTTTTGTTTTTCATAAATTAATTCCTTAAATGCAATCATTTGAAATTAATCAAGGTTTATCCATCTTGAAAAACAAAATCACTTGATTATCTCACTTTTTTAACATCATTAAAGCATAAAAAGCCAAGATTTCTCTTGACTTTTACTCCATTTCATATATTTGGTCTGCATAAGATGACCAAACAGCAGATTTTAAATACATTCCTTTTGCACCTTTTGGAACATAAATTTTTGTTTTAGAACTTAAATTATATTTTGTTCCACTAGATACATTTATTGTATTTGGATTATATGCATAAATGTATAAACTTTCAAGAGAACTACATCTATTAAACGCATCACCGCTTATTTTGACATATTTTTCAACAGGCAATACATTAATTTTTACTGTTGCATAAACTTGAGGATTAGATTTTAAGGAAACTTTTATTTCTACATTCTCACCTTTTGCTGAAGCGTATACTTCACCAGTATCAGCATTAACAGAAATACAAGTATTTGTAGATGACCATGTAACTAATGATTCATCACCAGGATATTTTACAGTTGTCAAAGTTATTATTTCGCCTTGAAGCATATTCTTAGCACCTTTTATGATTAAAGGTTTATCTCCGCCACCAACTGCATCTGATTCTATTTCTTTTGTATCAATATCCTCTTCAGTTTCTCTTAATATCTTAATTGTTTTTAATCCACGGCAACCAGTAAATGCCATTTCTTTAACATCATCTAATGATTTAGGCAATACTAATTCTTCTAATTCATCACATTGGAAGAAAGCATATGAATTTATTGTCTTTAATGTTTCTGGAAGACTAAGTTTTTTCATCTTACTTGTTCTTGTTGTGAAGCAAAGAATTTTTTTGTAGTTGTAAAACGCATATGACCCAATTTCAGTAACTGGTTTGTCATCAATTTTCTCAGGAATAATAACTTCTTTTTTGTTGCTTATATCCCTTAAAATCTTAATGCTATCAGTTTCACCATTAGATATATACGAGTATCGATAATCTTCATTTGTATAATAAACTTGAGCTAGCCAAGAATCATTTGGCTCATTTCCAAATTTATCACCATTTAATGTAATTGGAGTTGTAAAGAAATATCCTTTATCATTTAAAAACATGTATAAGTCAAATTCTTTTTCAGTTCCGTTAACTTCTGCTACAACATTAGCTTTATAATAAGCTTGTTTAGCTAAATCAGAAGTAAAATCACAATCCATTACTTTTGTAAATTTTTTTGATTTGATACTTGAAATTATATCAAAGTAATTACTATTTTCTTCTATGAAAGTTTTATATTCATTTGAATCACTATCATAGAAGGTTTCGGTTATCTTTTCAAGATTTTTTTCGGAAACTCCTTTAACATATTTGTTCCATATATTTTCAATACCACCCTGAGAGCAGCTTATTAAACATATGGACACTATAAGTAACAACATAAACGATATTAGTTTTTTCTTATTCATAATGCCTCCAATTAGCTTATTACAAATTTTTTTTGTCTTTTATTACCCTTTATACATATTATACAATAAATTTCTATTAATTGCAACAATTAAATTTTCTTTTCGCAAACATATTTAAAGTATCCGGCAACAGCAATCATTGCTGCATTATCTGTGCAATAAACCATTTTAGGAAAAGTTAGCTTAATATTTTCTTTATTTGCTGCTTCTGATAGTCTTTCTCGTAACCCTTTGTTTGCGGCAACACCACCAGCAACAACTATTTGATTAACTTTGTATTCCTTAGCTGCTTTGATTGTTTTTTCAGTTAAAACTGTGGTAACACTGTTTTGGAATGAACATGCTAGATCTTTAGTGTCTATCTCTTCACCCTTCATTTTAGCAGTATTAACTAGATTCAACACGGCTGATTTTAATCCTGAAAATGAAAAGTTATAACTATCTTTATCTGCATATACAGGTAAATGATATGTAGGTTTACCTTCATGGGCTAATTTATCAACTTTTGCACCAGCTGGGTATTGCAAATCCATTACTCTACCAACTTTATCATATGCCTCACCAACTGCATCATCTAATGTTTCACCTAAAACTTCAAAAGAATAATGTTCCTTCATATAGACTAATTCTGTGTGACCTCCAGATACAACTAATGCTAAAATAGGAAAATTAAAATCACTTTCAATATAGTTAGCATAAATATGGCCTACTATGTGATCTACCTCAACATATTTAATGTGATGAGCCAAAGCAAATGTTTTAGCTGCATTAATACCAACAAGCAGTGATCCGATAAGACCAGGATGACTCGTTACGGCAACCAAATCTATATCTTTAGGCTCCATATTAGCTTCTTTTAACGCTTGATCAAAAACATATGTTATTTTTTTTAGATGATGTCTACTAGCCACCTCAGGTACAACACCACCATATAGTTTATGAATATCTATTTGTGTATATATAATATTTGATAAAACTTCTTTACCATCTTTTACAATACTTACACTAGTTTCATCGCAACTTGTTTCAACGCCTAATACAATCATTTTGTCACCTCTAAGATTAAGACCAAAGCATCCTCACCATTTCGATAATATTTTTCTCTGGTATGAGAATACTTAAATCCATATTTTTCATACAATTTTATTGCTTTTTCATTTGATTTTCTAACTTCTAAACTTATATTAGGAACATTAACAGATTTTACAAGATTTATTACAAAGTCAAGCATCATACTGCCAAACCCATTTCCTTGATATTCTTCTAAAACCAAGAAGTTAATTATTTCTGAATGTTCTTCTTCTATCCATGTACCGATATATCCAGCAAATTTTTTATCTACTTCTAACACAAAATAGTACGCATAAGGATTACACTTCAATTCAGTATAAAGCATATCTGATCCTAGTGAATCACCAAAAATTTTATTTTCACTATCGATAACATTATCAATGTCATCGATTTCCATTTGTCTTATCTTATATCTCATGAATTAGCCTTTCTTAGATAGTTAGGAACTAACTCATGTACATTTTCAACTTTTATTGCTTCTTTAATTATCTCATCAACATTTAATTTATACATGCCTTCACATACGAGTTGTGCTGAATTTTTTTCTATAAGCTCTTGAGCTTCTTCATCTGTCATAAATGCATCATCCACTAATACCTTTATTTTGCCAGAATCAACACTTACTATTTTCAAATATGAATAATCTTTTTTTGCTTTTATTCTAATTGCATATACACCATCATTTTCAAAATATCCACTACCACATAACGATAAACTACTTATTGTATATAAAGGTATATTTAGTGTATAACTTGCCATTTTCCCAACAACCATTGAAATTCTTAAACCTGTATATGAGCCAGGTCCCATACCTATTATTATTTTATCAAATGATGCTAACTCAAGACCTGTTTCATTTAATCCTTCTTCAATTGTTGTTAATAAATTTTCTGAATGATTGTTATGACTAATCATTTCTTTAGCAAACAATATATTCTTAGCTTCATCATCATAAAATCTCACATATAAATAATCTGTTGATGTATCAAATATTAGTACTTTCATTTTATCACCTTAAATATTTTTTATAATATCAATGTATTCTTTTGTTTCACTTTTCAAAATAACTTCACGCTCGTTATTATCTTTTATATTTATTCTTATATCAAGTCTATCATCAGGTATAAGTTTATCAACATTACCTGCCCATTCTATAACACATACACCACCCATATCAAAATATTCTTCTAAATATTCATCGCCAGTGTCATTATTTATTCTATACACATCCATATGATATAGGTTAAACTTGCCTTCGTATATTTTCATAATCGTAAATGTTGGACTATTTATAACTCTAGTTATGCCTAATGCTCTTCCGCTGCCTTTAGTCATTGTTGTTTTACCAGCACCTAAATCACCCTCCATTGTGATGATCATATTAGGAAAAGCCATTGAACCTATTTGGTATCCTAAGTTTACCATTTCATCATGTGTTTTTATCGTAATCTTTTTTTCCATATATATGCCTCTTATTTTTGATAATTATATCATAGTTTATATTTTTTTTAAAGTATTTCATAAAAAATAAATCAATAATAGCTTATTATAATTCATTTTTTGTTTTCATTTAAGTATGACATTATTCCTATCCCAATTGCCATAGCTATCTTTTGTTGATAAACTTTGTCTTTTAGTTTCTTTAATTCCTCAGGATTTGATAAAAATCCAACCTCTACAATGCAACCAGTTTTTGATGTATTTTCAAGCAAAAATTTCTCTTCTATTTCTAATGCTTTTCTTTGACTTCCAACAAACTCTTTAAGACTTTTTTGTATAGACAGTGCAAACTCTTTATTCTTATCACTATAGTAAAAAACCTGTGCTCCGCTTATGCTTTTTGAATTATACTTATTTGCATGTATTGAAACAAACAAAAAAGATCTATTTAACAATTCACATCTTTTTATCATATCTTCGCGTTTGTGATTTTTAGAACTACTTTTCGATAGATCAAAATCACCAGTTCTTGTTAGCTTTACAACAAAACCAACTCTCTCTAAATATTCCCTTAATTCAAACGAAATTGCTAGATTTATATCTTTTTCGTTAGTACCATCTACGCCTACGCAGCCTCCATCATCTCCTCCATGTCCTGGATCTATATATATCACATCTTCTCTGTTTTCTTTATCTAAACTTGTAAATGACACTCCTATACAAAAAACCAATAACAATTCTAAAAACTTCATTATATCATCTCCTAAAATAGTATATTATATAATAGTTATTAATAATACATCTAATAGAAATAATCTATTTTTTACTATAAGATATATTCAAGTTATTTTCATATCTTGGGCACTTAAAAAAACTAGCCCTAAGAGCTAGTCATTGTTTTTCATTTTTAGTAAAGCAAGCATATTTTTTTTGTATTCTTCTACACCTTCTTGATTAAATGGATTTACGCCTAAAATATACCCACTTATCCCACATGCAAACATAAAGAAATACAATAAATATCCCACATGATATTCATCTATTTTTTCGATAGAAAGTTTCAAATTAGGAACGTCACCACTTACATGAGCCTTAATTACTCCTTCCATAATTTGTTTCTTTATGTGTGATACTTTTTTACCTGCTAAATAATTTAATTTATCAATATCTTGAATATCTTCTTTAATTTCAATATCTTCTTTATCATTTGTTACTTCAATAACTGTTTCAAACATATTGCGTATACCATCTTGAACGTATTGACCAAGTGAATGAAGATCTGTTGAATAAATTAGTGAAACAGGAAATATTCCTTTTCCTTCTTTGCCTTCACTTTCACCGTATAATTGTTTCCACCATTCCCCAAAAAATCTAGCTTTTGGTTCATAGCACGATAATATTTCCATTGTTTTCCCATTTTCATATAATATGTTTCTTAAAGAAGCGTACTTTAGTGCATTATTTTCATTATATGATAGTGTTGTGCATTCAGTGCAACTATTGATAGCTCCCTTTACAAACGCACAAATATCATAACCTGCAAATGCTAATGGAAGTAATCCAACCGCTGTGAAAACAGAATATCTTCCGCCAATATTTGCTGGAATATGAAATTCTTGATAATTGTTTGCCACAGCTTCACTGGTTAGTAAACTATTTTTTTCTGATGATGTTACAAATATTCTTTCATTAAACTTATCACTATATTTTTTTATAAGTAGTTCTTTAATGAATCTAAATGCTATAGCAGGTTCTAAAGTTTTTCCTGATTTTGAAATAACATTTACAGTAAAATCCACATCTTCAAGGAATTTAAGTGTTGAGTAAATATATTCAGGAGAAATATTATTTCCCAAAAAAATAATATTTTGATTATCATAGTAACCACTTAAAAGATCAATAACAGCTTTAGCACCTAAATATGATCCCCCAATTCCAATAACAACTAAGTACTTTCCTAATTCATGCATTTTTTTAGCTGCAGATTTAATATTTTCAAGTTCAAATTCAGTAATTAGTAATGGGTACTCAACCCATCCTGTATAATCTGATCCTTTGCCACTTTTGCTCAGTAGAGCATCTCGTGCATTAATAACTTTATCTTCATTAAGCATCATAGAGTTAATAAGTTTTTCTTTATTGAAGTATTCACATTGCAAACTTATCTCTTTCATTGTTTTTTCTCCTTTACTGATTATTATTTTGTTTTACAGTAGGTGTTAATACATATAATGAAACCATTAGTCCTAAGATGAAAGTAATTAGGCCCACTAAATCAATTGGGAAGAATATAGTCTCAATTATACCTATTAAAATCATAATAGCACTAACCACTATTTTTATTATCATTTTCTTTTTATCATATACTAATGAATAGAATTCTCTTATTATAGCTCCGGTAGATAAAACGCCATTAAAGCTTAAAACAAATACCATATACCTATAAAACGATTCATTTTCCATTTCAAACTGTTTGAATAAAAGAAGAACAGATAATAAAATAATAACTGTTATAACCATAAATATTTTATATATTCTATTTCCAAGTTCTGGTTTATTCAATGTTTTCAACTCCAATCACACCTTCAACCTCTTCAAGTAAGATTGATTCGATACAATCTTCTATGGTTGCATCAATACTACCACAACCAGCACATGCTCCTAACATACGAATATATACAATACCATCTTCAAATTTCACAAATTCGGCATCACCACCATCACCTTGTAAATAAGGTCTTATACGATTAAGAACATTTTTTATTTTTGTCTCTATTACTTTATTATCTTTCATATAAATCAACTCCTATCCCATATTATACCACATTTTAACATTAGAGTAAATACTTATTTTGTATATATTATCTCCTCAGGAACGTTACCTTCTAGTATTAACATTGCTATAGGAATATGACTCTCAACAATAAACGTTTCTTCATTTAATGGTATAAGAGCCATAACTTCTATCTTAACAACTATTTCAACTGTTACCATACTATTATTTATTCCATATTCTTCAACTTTGGATACGACATCAGTTACAAAAGAACTTATTGGTTTCGTTTTAATTGTTAATCCTATTTTTGAATCGCTAAATAAGACTTCACTAAATATTAACCCAAGAGGTATTTTAATTCTATTATAAGCATAATCATTTAAATTATTACTTATATTTTCATTTACTTCTTTAAGTATTTTATTAACACTACTTGTATTTATATATCCTTTTTCTTTTTCGAATATATTCTCTAATTCCATTTGCGACAAAACATTTTCATTTATTGCTTGAGCAATTTTGATACTTGCATTATTTGTTGCGGTTTGTTTTACATATAGTTTTACTCTATCACTAAAATAACCACTAACAAAAAAGACACTTATTCCAATAATTATTAAACACATAATAAATTTTATTTTTAGCTTTCTTTTTTTTCTTTTCATATTTAATTATATTCTTTTTGAATAAAAATATTTATTCTATAAAGAATATAATTGAGGTGAAATCAATGAAATGCAAAGATGTGATGACTAAAAATATTATTACATGTTTTAAAAATACAACAATTCGTGAAGTAGCAAAAATTATGAGAGATAAATACATTGGTATGATACCCGTAGTATACGAAGATACTGGATTTGTTGCTGGATTAATAACCGATAGAGATATTGTAACTAGAGTAATAGCTTATGATAAAAGTGTTGACGATAAGGTTTGTAACTTTATGACTGTAGAATTTGTTAGTGTTTATGAAAACGATGATATATCGATTGGAATTACGAAAATGGCTGATTATCAGATTAAAAGAATTATTGTTCTAAATAATTATAAACAAATAACAGGAATAATCTCCCTAAAAGACATTGCTTTGAATAAAGATACAAATATGTATTTAAATGATCTTGTTAATGAAATTTGTATACCTAATCCACAAGTAAACAAACCTCAAAGTTATTTACGTTGTGATGATTTTCCTTTATAGTTTTCATACAAACTAAAAGTCACGAACTATACAAGTACGTGACTTTTTATTTTATTTTGTGATTAGAACAGTGGCTAGAGCTTCTACCCCTTCACCAGTTCCAACATATCCTAATTTTTCTCCTCTTGTTGCTTTTATATTAATTATATCTTTATCTACTTCTAGTATTTTAGATATGTTTTCTTTCATTTTTTCAATAAAAGGGTGTAAATGAGGTTTTTCTAAAATAACTGTGGAATCAATATTGCAAATTGTATAACCTTTTTCTTTAAGCATTTCTTTTGCTTTATTCAAAAAATAACTTGAGGAAATGTTTAGATAATCATCTGATGTGTCTGGGAAAAATGTCCCCATATCGCCTAATCCTAAGGCTCCAATTATAGCCTCTGTTATGGCATGTAGTAGTACATCCCCATCAGAATGTGCTTCAATTCCCTTTTCAAAAGGAATATCAACTTGACCTATAATTAGTTTACGATTAGAAATTAATCTATGTATATCCTTTGATTGACCTATACGCATCATTTTTGACTTTCCTTTACTTAGATAATATTCTATCAGTTCAACGTCTTCCTTTGTTGTGAGTTTGATGTTACTTCTTTTCCCTTCGATGATTTTTGGTACAATATTTGTATATTTTTCAATTGCCATTAAATCATCCGTTATATAATCATTTTTTTTGACCTTTGCTAAGGCACTTTTAAGAATATTTGTTTGCGCTCCCTGAGGAGTTTGCATCTCATATACATCTTCTCTAGGAATAGTTCTAATAACATTGCCATTCTTTACTTCTTTTAATGTATTTGATGATTTAATACCTAAAGATACTACTGGAAAGTTTTCTAGTTCATCTAAGATGTTATGAACTAAATCATTATCGATAACTGGTCTTGCTCCATCGTGAACTAAAACATAATCAGAAGTTATATATTCTAGACCATTAGCAACACTTAAATATCTTTCTTCACCACCTAAAGCATAAACAACCTTCGAGCTAGTGATTTCTGATTTTATAATATCTTTGATTAACTCGTTTAGAACTATTACCACACGCTCACATCTATCATCGTTTAAGAAAATATCAAGTGAATATCTATATATAGGTTTATTATTAATTTCATATAAAACTTTATTTTGTTTATCATTAAACCTATGACTACTTCCTCCTAAGAGAAGAATCACTTGATACGTCATTTTATTTGTCTTCATGAAGAAAACTATTATCTATATCAATCTTGTATTTATCAAATGAATATTCATCATTTATTTTTTCTTCTTTAGCTGGAGTATATATACTATAATCTTTTTCATACTCACTATTATTTGCTAAAGATAATGCTTGATATAGAGAGCTATAAAAGTCTTTTTTTGTTTTCATTAAGTCATTATAATAACTAATTCCTAATTTATTATTAATGTTAATTAATTGACCACAGAAAGTAAGCTCATATTTTAGAAGTGGAGTATTTTCATTGCATATGTTATTAACAAAAGAATTTAACTTTTCGATATCTTTTATAATAATTACATATTCAAATTCATTTATTTTTCCAATGATATCATCAATAGATAACATTTCTTTGCGAACGATTTTGAAGTATTTCTTAATGACATCTTGAATTATGTTTTTAGATATTACTATTTCGTTATCCATTAAAGATTTAAACGAAACAATTACACCACCAAAATTAGTTCCTTCCTCAATTAAATTGTTTATATTGACATCTAATTCTTGATTTTCAATAAATACTTTTTCATCAATTGTTTCAATATGCATAATAATTGATGTTACTTTACCATCATTAAATTTCTTTACTTCTTCAAATGACATTAATCCTTGTGTTGTAAGAAGTCTATATTGAGTACGTATATCATTAGCATTTTCATTTACTGAGGCATAAAACTTTTCTAAATCTTCTTCAAAGACATATTTTTTTATGCCATCATATGTCATCTTTCTATCTTTTGATGCTAGTAAAACTTGTAATGTATGATTGATAGAGAAATTTGTATCTTTGCTCTTGCCATAATAATATGCACATGGTGCTTCTAATTCATCAATCATTTCCATAAATTCTTTTGCATTGTCTGTTTTGAACTCTTCACTTTGTTCCATTAAAGCATAACCAATTAATTTATCATTGCATAGTACTTTACTCTTTTTTAGTGTCACATTGTGAGTTTCTTCATCAAGTTCAAAAACGAAATTAATTGTACCATTTTTTGTTTTCAATAACTCTAAGAATTTCTTAAAGGTTATTTTTTCATTTTCAAAATATATCGCCTTAATTGCCTTTTTTAAATTTTTTCCTTTAGGGACATTAATTAATGTATATAATTCATCTGAAAATGATACTAAATCACCATTTTTATCCAAATATCCATAAATTGCTTTCCCCAAATTACTTGGTAATGCACGATATAATTTTAAATATGATGCTGTTTCAAATAAGTAGATTACTAAAATCATGACAATTATTATTGCAAATAATCCGCCTAATATAAATAAATAGTTAACTTCTGCTAAGAACATTTTTATACCTCCTAATCTGCTCCTAAGTAACTATCTAAAAGAGTGGCTACTCTTTCAGTAGTTAACTCTAAGCTTATATTACCTGAAATTGTAATTGAAATATTTCCTGTTTCTTCTGACACAACTATTGTAATTGCATCATATACCTCACTGACACCTATGGCAGCACGATGCCTTGTTCCTAAGAATGTTGGTATATCATAATTATCGCTTAGCGGAAAATATGCACCCGCACAAGCAATTTTATTATTTCTAATTATAACTCCACCATCATGACAAGCAGTTCCTGGAGTAAAAATTGTTGTTAGAATCTCCTGGGTTATATCTGCATTAATTGGAATGGCTTTATTAATTATTTCATCCAAACTTTTTTTACGCTCAAATGTTATTAAAGCCCCTACCTTCTGATGTGAAAGATAATCAATTGTTTTGCATATAGTGCTTATTGTAACTTCTTTGGCTTTTTGTGATTTATAGACAAAGTCTCCACGGTCTTTCGATTTTTTGCCTTCTAAAAATGTTTTGATTTCAGGAGCAAATACTATGATATATACACCCATAATCCAACCTGAAATATATTTTATAAACCCATTAAGAATTTTCATATCTAATACTAATGATACAAAATATAATACAACAAGTACTAATCCTGTTAATATTACTCTACTTACTTTAATTTTATTTTTAATTTCAATAATAAACAAAATTAGAACTATTAAAACAAGTAACACATCAGCAACAAAAACAAAAACTCCTGCTCCGTTTTCGCCAAAATAATTATTATTTAAGAAATTTTTTATTATATCCATTTGTATTCCTCACAGTTCATAATTGTTGAAATTTTTTCTAATCTTTTTTCGTCAACTCTTTGCTTTGTTAATAAATATTTTATTACATCTTCATCTTTTTCATCAATTGCATAGTCAATTGGTAAATTATTTATTTCATCTATTAATGAAATATCTGCTCCTCTTTCAACAAGATATTTAACCATTTCTAAATTGCCACTTATTACCGCTAAATGTAAGGGAGTTTGCTCTAGTTCACGTGGGCAATTAATATCTGCACCATAATCTAATAATACCTTTACAAGTTTCATATTGCCTTTTAAAACTGCTTTATGTATAGGGGCATCCCAAGAAGAATTGGCTAAGTTTACCTTAACACCTTGTTTTAGAAAGTATGCTAATAATTTTTCACTTTCTAAACTTACAGCAAGATGAAGTAATGTGTTACCGCCTGTCCCTTGTGTGCTAACATCTACTCCATCACTTATTAATTTGCTTAATCTAGTCTGAAGAAATGAATATTTTTTGCAATCCGACTTTACTAGATTCATATATTCGTTTATTAATTTTTTGTTTCCTTTAGCCATCGATTTCCTCACATAATTTATTAACAAAATTTACTGGGCCATTTATTAGATCAAGCATTGTTTTTATTATCATCTTATGACCTTTATCACAATATATATTTTTTAGGAAACGGTAATTGCTACATACATTAGATACAAATCCATTACTAAAGAGAATAACAACAGATATTAATTCATCACTATTTTTCTTCTTTATTGTAAGATTTATGGCATTTGAAGGATAGAATACATCATAACCTCTCTCACGAAGAATAGATGCAATTTTATTAGATATGTTATCACCAATTTCTCCAAGGAATATTTTATCATTTTCATAAATCTCTTTAATTTTATTAAAGAAGCAATAATTGATATCACTTTCAAGCAAACCATTTTCATCTAATATTATTAATCCTTTTTGAGAAATCATCAATTTTTCTAGGTATTTATTAGATATTATTTGTGAGTCTTCTTTGTAATAATCACTGAAATTTATGATATCATAATCACTATGCATATAATTACTTTTTTCAAGTTCAACAATATTTAAACATTCATTAATAAATCTAATAATTTCTTGTGATGAGACTTTTCGGCCATAAAAGTATTCTGATATACGCTCAAATTCTTCATATTGTTCATCAGGATTTTTAATATAGTAATTAATTTTTACATTCTTATCAATTACATAAAAATCATAAATAACTTCTTCTATATTTTCTTTAACAACTTTTATCCCTCTATTAGCTTCATATGTATTCAAGAATGGAGATTTTGTCATCGACATATTATAAGTAAGTTTGCGTGGACCTTGCACTAATCTACTTCTAAAAAGTCCTGTATTTTTATTTGTAACAAAAGAAATTAGATTTTGGTTAGCAACCTTATTTGATTGATAATCTCCACAAACAATCATTTGATTATCCTTAAATAAGTTTTCTAATTTACCTTCGTTTATTAAATGAGCATCATCCACAAGCAAAATATCATATTGATTTTTTCGAATTACTTCTTCTGCAAAAGCCATTGTTGAAAACATAACTTTTGCTCTTAGGAGAGCGTGTCTAGAACTTTTTACTGTAATAGGAGTTGATTGGTGAATTTTATAGATTATATTATTTCCATTCAATTTACATATCTTATCCTCTAACACAATAATTTCGTCCAAATACTTGAAATATTCAGTTGAAGTAAGCATATCCTTTGAATTTGATATATCTTTTTTAATCAAATTTTTGAAATATTTATACGTAAAGAAATTAGTTAAATTATTTACTTTATCTTTAGAAACAATATATTCAATTAATTTATCTAAATGATAATCATTTAAAACTGCTAATCCTCTAGTTATATTTAAATATAAGACTAATTCTTCTTTTGCTTCTAATAAACTATTTAAATATTCAATATTTTGTTCAATATTACTAAAGTAATATCTACTTACGCTATCTTTAAAGATTAAACTATAAAGTCTTAAATTACCACCAATTGTATTTACTAATGTATTCATACTATCAGCGAGTTCTTTTATTTCAGAATATCTTTTTATGGTTTCCATAGCACTATTTATGTTTTCAAATGTATTAATATATTGTTCAAAATCCTTTATTATTTTACTAATACTTTTGAAATCTGTTTGCTCTCCTTGATATAAAAACTCATACAAGTATTTAAATTCATCATTTTGGCGTAAATTATTGACTGTCTTATCAAAATTATCAATAATATTTTTTATTTTATAATATTCTTCAACAAGTATATAATTTTTATCTAATGTTACTTTTGTCTTTAAGAGTCTTTCTTGCGACTTATAGAGTCTGTGTATGTAGTTAGTAAACTTTTCTAATTCTTTAACTCTATCTACAATTGATTTATCGTCAAACACAAATCCCATTTTTTCATATGACTTAATTTCATCATTAATTACATCATATAAACTATTATAAGCTTTGAATTTACTTTCATCTTCTTTACGATTATTCTTATTTATTGATAAAATAAAGTCAATAATTTTTTTGCGATTGCTATGAGTATTTATTGCTGTATAATATTTTTTTAGTTCCCTAATTGTTTCAATTACTTCTTTATGATTGTGATAATTTATATCACATATTTCAAAATATTCTTTTTCAAGTTTACCCATTTTTTTGATTAATTGATTATAGTTAACTACTGCCTGACTTTGTGGATTATTTTTGATAAGTTTGCCCAATCTAGGATTACTTATAAAAGCTTGATTTATTTCTTCTTGTATTGAGGAAATAGAATCATCAATTTCTTCTAAACGTGACAATGTTTTACCATCTTTATTATTCATAATCATAGCAAGCAATTTACCACTTATAGGATATGTTAAATACAACTTAGCAAGGATATTAATATCATTTATGGAAATATCTTTATCAAAGTATTCCCAATCTAATAATTTACTTACATCATTTATCGTTTTTTTAAATCCATCTAAAAGATTAGATACATTACTTGCTTCTTTTTCATAGTCATAAATATTACTTATAATGTTATTAATTTTTACAACTTCTTCTTTTGAAAATACATCTGCATATAAGAGATCAATTTCATCATCAATATTTATTGTTTTTAAATTAATATATTTTGTACTTAAGTCATATTCAAGGTTTTGGTAATCTACAATTTCTTTTTCTAAATTGTAATATTTTTCTTTAGCATTTTTAAAAATAGCAAAATCTTCAATCCATTTATTTGGTATTAAAGAAATATTTATTTTTTCAATAGGTTCTAAAGCTCTTTTGACTCCGGAGAAACTGGTTATTTTCTTCACTCCGAATTCTTCAAGTTCGTGCACTTTCTCTTTTAAATTCTTTAATCCTGAATTTAATTGAAAAACAATGTTTATTACTTGATTAACATATTTAATATTATTAATATAAGGAATTTGTTTCCATACACTATCTTTAAAACTATTTATTCTTTGAGCATTTTGTTCGATTAGTTCTAATGCTTTATATATTTTTAGATATTCATTTTTATATAAATAATCTAAACAATCGATATTCTTTAAATCAAATTCTTCCATTTTCTCATAGTCATTAACTAAAAACAACTTCTTTATAGCCTCAACAAGTTTAAAATCAGCAGTCATTTTATTCATTTCTTTTTCAAAGTTATTGACTACTTCTAACTTTTCTTTTAGTTCTTTTTCTAAAGTTTCAATTTCTTCAGTTTTAACTTCTATATACTGCTTACTTATTGATTTATTTTCCTGATGAATTCTACACAAATCTATGTAATAATTGCTTAAGTCGTACTCATCGAGAAAATTCTTTACATCATTTATTGACTCTAGTGAATTTGATAGATATAGTACTTTTTGTTTTTGATATATGGCATTAACAATAATATTCTTAAGAACTGTTGTTTTCCCAGTCCCCACAAAACCTGTAAACGTGATATCATTTCCATTAACAGCCCTATCAACTATATTTTTTTGTTCTTTTGTTAGAACTTGTGAGTAGTAAACATCCTTGGAAAAAAGCGGAGTTTGATCAAAAAAATCCTCATCAAATTTTCTCTTGTTATAAATGATTATATCTTCTTTTTTTCTTTCAACAAAAGTTAAATAATTGTCAAGTCTTGTACAACCTTTGTTTATTCTTTCAAGGTTAAAGATGACATTGTCTAGAGAATATATATCGTGAAAATTTTCATTTTGAATGAATTGTAGTTTATTACTCTTTTTAAATATGTTATAAAGAGCAGGATTTTCAAAAGGTTTAGAGGTCATTTTTACATATGTAACATTTTTTTCATAATACATAGTTATAGGAATAAAAAATATTGGTGCAAATTTATCTTTCTTTTCAAAGTCACGATAATAGCATAAACCATATGTTATTACTAAGTGCATTAATGAATTATTATCCTGAAATTTTCTAAAGAAATAATAAGGTAAATTATCTCGGATTTCCTCACATTCGCTTCTACTATGTCCCATACCTTTATTCTGAATTGGTAAGAAAGAAATCTCATTGATGTTTATAATTTCGTACTTTAAAAGTCTCTTTATTACTTCAACGTCAATGATTCCAAGTTCTAGGTAATAGTCATTTTCAAATATATTACGTAAGTGAACTGAATTAATTATTTTAAATTTATTCTTAAGACTTTTATTCATAATAACCTCTAAATTATAATATAGGTAAATTATAGCATATTTTCGTTTTTTTGTTAATATACTTTTATTTATTTTTATTAACTAATTACTTTTTCGATAAAATCAATTTTCTTTACATACTTACTTTTATTATAACCAACTTCATTTTGTTCATAATTACTTGGAAAAATAAAAATAGTGTTTTTGAATGATATTATTCTTCCTTTAGCATCATAACATATTCCTGATTCAATTATATTCTTAATCTTTCTTTGATTGTTATAAAGGGCATTATGATAATTATTAATAATAACTATACATAAGGGATTCTTCAGAACTTCATTTTGAAGGAATGCATACATATACTCATCAAAGAACTCAAGATCAATTTCAATTTCACACGGTTTATCCAAACCAAATACTTTATTTATTCTTTTTACAACATTTGTTACAGAATCTTTCTTTTCACTTTGAATTTCTATAACTCCAATAATCTTTTTATTATTCTTTATATCAATAAATTCTTTATACATTTGTGTTATATAATCATTTCCATCATATTTTATTATTTTATGATTAATTCCTAGTCCTAGATTTTCTAACGTGATTTTTTTTACAATTGTTTCGTTTATTTTTTTATTATTTAAAAGAGTATATGCTCCTACTTCATCTAACAAATCAATTGCCTTGTCGGGAAAGCATCTATTTGGAAACATCTTGCTATAGTCAATTATTTTCTTAATTATATTTTTAGAATATTTACATTTATAATGATTCTCATATATTCCTTTTATTTTTGAGAGAATATTAAATGTTTCATCCTCACTTGGTTCGGGAATGTAGATATTTTGAAATCTTCTAGCAAATGCTTTATCACGATCAATAAATTCATAATATTCTTCTGATGTTGTTGCCCCAATACATTTTATACCATCACGTGAAAGAATAGGTTTCAAAATATTACCAATGCTTAAAGAATCATCACTTTTAAATGATGCTGTTACCATATGAATTTCATCAATAAATAAAATAGCTTTTTTCTCTTTTATTTTATTAATTACATTCATAATTCTTTCTTCAAGATCTCCACGATATCTAGTGCCAGCAATAAGTGATCCTATTTCTAGACGGTATATATTTCCATCGTATTCTTTACTTATTAATCTTTGGGCTACTTCTTCTACTAATGCACTTTTGCCAACTCCAGCTTTTCCTATAAGCATGCAATTATTCTTTTGTTTCTTAAATAGAATTCTGACTATTTTATCTATATATTCATTTCTACCAATAAATGGATTTGTTTTTTTACTCTTAACTTCTTGTGTTAAATTTATTAAGAAATCATCATCTTCTAATTCTAGATACTCATCAACTGTTATTAACATCAAATTAGTATTGACACCAAATATTTCTAAGATTTCGATAGCATTATTATCACCATCTTTTAATAGTGCATATAAAATATGTTCATCGGTTATATTTTCTTCGTTATCTTTTTCCGCTATTGACTTAGCTTTTTCTAAAATATATTTATTTTTATTATCAGAACATAACTTACTTGAATATAAATATTCTTTTAATTCCTCATATTTAATTTTACACAAGCAATTTAATAGCGAATCATCTTTTCTTAACAAAACTAAAAGTAAATCCTCAGTTCCTCCATTATCAATTATATCATCTATATCTTCTTCAACAAAATTAATCGCTTCCATTAGATTCTTTTCAAAATAATACATTTGCTTCCCTCGACTTTCTTTTTTAATTATATGATTTTAATCATTATTTAATATTAAGATTTATTTATTTTCAACTTATTTTACTAAACAAATACTCAAATATTGCCCGATATTTCAAGATATTATTGACTTAATTATCTTTTTTTGATAAAATTTTTATAAGAGGAAAAAAATAATGAATATTAATGAATTAGACTTTAAGGAGTTTACTGAATATGTAAAGAAAATTAGATATGGTTTTGTTGATACAGATAAAAACCTTCATTTAGATGAATTTACTAACCCAGTAGAAAATTATTATTTACAGAACCCTGAAGAGGTTATCAAAAACAACATTGGATTGTGTTTTGATATTGTGGAAGTATATCGTAAATATTTACAAGAAAAAGAAATATATTGCGAATCTTATTATTTAGAGTATTCAGACAAAAATATTTTAGAATCTCATGCCTTCATTATTGAAAAAAGAAAAAATAATTTATGGTATGAGTGTATTGATAACTCATGGGTAAATGATTTGAAGCAAAAAGGATACAAAGACAAAGATCTCTTGATTAAATCAATCTATGAATGGTTTCAAAGTTATGTAGAAGAAGAATATGGTGAAATTAATAAAACTAAGTTTTATTTAAACAAATATTGCGAACCTTCATGTGTCCTTGAACACAAAAAAACGTTAAGAGAATTTTGTGCTACCCGTGATTACCTACCAACACACAGAACTGAATTTAGTGGAATGGCTATCGTTTTCTGTAAAGGTAAAGTTCTTGTGTTAGAAACTAGACACAATGAATATGTTTTTCCAAAAGGACATATTGAAAGCGGTGAAAACTCAAAAGATGCCTCAATAAGAGAGTGTTTTGAGGAAAGTGGAATTTGCATAACAGATGGAAAGTACTATGGAAAATGTGGAGAATATTCTTATACATTTTCGGCAGGCCATTTGAAGATTACTAATGATGATTATTTCAAAACTTTTGGTGTTAATAGCATCACTAAAAATATCTATGTACATGTTTTCGAGATTGACGACTTCCAAAAATTTAACTTAGAATCAATATTTATCAAAGGTGTATGGGTAGATATTGATAGAATTAATCAAACAATCACTCACGAAAACACACGTGAAGTCTTTCAAAAAGCATTATCTCTTTATAATGAAAACAAAATACACTAAGTTAATTTACTTTCTAGCCCTCGCTATATGAGGGTTTCTTTTTATCTTGTAATAAATTATTTAATACAATCATTGAAAACATAATTGTTGTTATATTTAAAATGCAAAGAGTTGTTACTTAACTATAAAACTATGTAACAACTTTTTATTTTACATATAAGTAATCAATTGCAACTTCACTTAATAAATCATTAAGTGTATATTCTCTGTAACATTTTTTATCTCTCCTATCTTTACTATTTTATTGTTTTCTATAACCTATTAATATAGATTAAACAAAAGGTGAATCTACCTAAAAGTAAACTCACCTATTTTTGCTTGTGAAAGTAATTTGCAAATTTTTGTTAATTATTTTTGTTTTTAATCATACTATATTTTACATGGTTTGACTTAATTATGATAAAATCGCCGTCATTATCATTAATAAACATTTTTATGCCATTACAATAAATCATAACACATAGTTCATAATTTTCTATAAAATTAAGAATGTGTATAACATTATCCATACCAGTAGCAATATTAAAGTTATAATTTTTTTTGTATGTTTCTGAATTAATGATATCAACAACACCCAAATGCTTCAAACGCATTATTTCATCAATAATTTTAGATTGATTTGCATTCAAACAACAGTTAATAACAATTTTATCATTCAACGAATCAACAAACAGTTCTAAATAGCTAATAATATTTTTAATTTTCAAACTTCTATCACTGCATGAGTGTTTTATCATAATTTGTTTTTCCATTTATATTCCCTCCTGAATTAATACTCTGTTCCAATAAATCCTGCAATAACAGCACCAATTGGAAGATGTCCAGAACTTAATATGTGCATATGCAAGCCCCGCATAGCACCTATATCAATTCTAAAGCCATTACCAAATTTAATTAATGTTCCACCGGCTTTGGCCCAATTATTTTTATCTGGAGACAATATTTTCACACTGGAATTACCAAGTTTGATTCCGCCTGCTCTACCTGCAGTTACTCCTTTATTAGCAGCAATTCTAAAACCACCCCCAAGAATTTGTGCACCACCAGAGAAAATACCACCCCCACATATATGCACAGGCTACATTATCACCGACATTGTCAAAGAAACCGCCTCCATTTGCTATAAATACAAGACCTCCGACTAAAACACTTGTACCGACACTTATTCCAACTTGAATCGTGGATGACAACAAAGCACTTCCAAATGCAGCCATAAATCCTACTCCGGCTCCTGCTGTTAAAGCTGTCACCAACGCTCCACCGACGATGAATGCAGTTCCAATTACAGCTTCTTTCCAATGATCACTGAACCAATCTCCAACACCATTCCAAAACGATTCCCAAGAATGACCTGTTAGATCGAATCGATTTATTGGATCATTTCCACAATATGCATATAAGTTTAATCCATTAATACTTTCTGGATCTAAATAATCAGCATTATCTGGTGTAATCCATCTACATAATATAGGACTATAATATCTAGAGTTACAATAGTAAAGATTTGTTTCTTCGTCATAACAATATCCTTTATATAAGAATATATTTATTTCTTTTAAGGTATTTGCTATTTGCTTTTGTGATGTTGTTAGACTACTATTTATTTCTTTTATTACTTCTCCATATGCTGTATATTTA
>ERZ779673.334-NODE-334-length-22073-cov-3.880416_pt1 | contig 22073 bp, 21 predicted proteins | sample MGYA00511956_ERZ779673 | MGnify/ENA primary metagenome ERZ779673 (study PRJEB29588, sample SAMEA2152065) | human gut metagenome | biome: human gut; feature: human-associated habitat; material: faeces | place: Denmark | collected 2008/2010 ... | reverse complement strand
CAGTAATGGCGCGGGGAAATCCACTTTTTTAAAAATAATCGCAGGTGAGGTTGAGCCCGACAGCGGCGCGGTTAAAATCACTGGAAAAATTGCATACGCTGGGCAGATAGCCGAAGAATTTGATTTAAATAATATAAGCAAAAATGATTTTATCACCTTTTTAAAAAATAAAAATAAATTAAATTTAAATATTGAAAAACTGACTGAGTTTAGCAACCTTTCGGGCGGTGAAAAAACTAAGTTGGTGTTAAGTTTAGCCTTGTCGCAAGATGTAGATATTTTATTGCTTGACGAGCCTACTAATAATCTTGACGCAACAGGCATTGATTGGCTTATTAATGAAATAAATAAGTTTGGTGGCACGGCTTTAATAGTGTCACACGATAGAAGTTTTTTGGATAAAACCGTACAAAAGATTATAGAGTTTGAAAATGGAAATTTAAGTGTTTTTGATGGTAATTATTCAAGTTATAAAAATCAAAAAGAGTTTAATTTAAATTCGAATAAAAAAGAATATGAACATAAATTAATTGAAAATAGAAAGATAGAAAATCAAATAAATAAATTAAATAATCAAGCCGAAAAAATTCAGCGGTCTGCTAAAAAAGTGGATATAAAAACACGGCGATTGCCGGGCTTTAAAACATCAATAGAACAAAAGGTTTCAAAGATTGAAAGCCAAGCAAAATCAAAACAAACAAGGCTTGAAAAAATGCAAACTGCATTAGGCGAAAGGCCATATGAAGAGGGCGAAATCTATTATAAATTGGCGGCAGATAATTTGTTTGGAAAAATGCTTATAAATATTAAAAATGTTTCAAAAAATTATGGTCAAAAAATAATTTTCGACAATATTAATTTAACTATAAATAATGGCGAAAAAATTGCATTAATTGGCGATAATGGAAGTGGGAAAACTACTTTTATTAAAATGCTTTTAAATGAGACTAATTTTGATGGGCAGATAATTAAAAATCAAAATATAAAATTTGCTTGTTTGTCACAAGACGCGTTTAATTATGAAAGTAGCCTTACGATTATGGAACTGTCTCGCGAGTTTGGCGACCTTCAAACCCAGTTTTTAACAAATTTAATAAATATGGGTTTTAGGCGCGAAATGTTTTCAAAAAAGATTAGCACGCTGTCGTCTGGTGAGAAAATGAAATTAAAATTAAATGAATTAATTTTGGGTAATTTTAATTTTTTAATATTAGACGAGCCAACAAATAATCTTGATATTTCAAACAAAATATTTTTAGAAAAAGTACTTTCAAATTTTAAAGGAACTTGCTTAATTGTTTCTCACGATAGAGCGTTTATTGATAATATTTGCACGCACAAAATTAAAATTGAAAATAAAAAATTAATTGAGGCTATTTAGGCTGTCAAATATAATTAATTAGTGATTATTAAATTTGTTAAATAATCTAACTAAAATTCAAGTTGGGTATTGACAAGGCGAGCGGTGGCGTGTTAAAATCTTTATAAATTGTGTAAAAAAATTATATTTTTTTGCATTTATATGATATAATAAACATATTAAGAGGTGGGAATGAAAAAAATTTTTTTGGGAATGGTTTGGAAAGATGACAAAACTCCTTTATTTCATGTTAAGTCCGCTTTAACAAATAAAGATGAATATATATACATACCACAAAGAATAGATATAAAAAATTTGCATGAAAGATTTTGTGTAGGAACAATTAACCCACTTACTATGGAGTATGTGAGTTGTAATAATAAGGTTGACACGAACAATTGTCAATGCAATAAATGTAAATTTATGTTTGAATTTTATAAATGTGTTCGTTGTCATGGCAATGATTGCGATATTCATAATGAGATATCGAAAGATTATTGCAATACTCCTCATTTAGTTTATATTGCATATTTTCCTGGTAACAAGTTAAAGGTTGGGACGGCCTCAATGAGAAGGAAGGAGGCTAGATTACTCGAACAAGGTGCATTGCATGCCATATATATAGCAAGAACGCCTAATGGAAGGATTGCTAGACAAATTGAAAAAGAAATAATATCTTATGGTATGTCAAGTTCGGTTTCAACAGTTTATAAAATGAAGAATCTTATATATAATGATGATAGTAGTGAAATTCAAGAAATTTTAATTGATAAATATGACGAGATAAAAAATAGCATATCACAAAATAATGTAATGTATTTAATTAAGCCTGAATTCAAAAGTTTCCCCAATATATTAAATGCTTTGTCAAATCTTATTGGACAATATGATGATTGTTTGCAATATCAAAGTAAATACATGATTGAGAAAGATGTTGAGGTGATTAATGGTGATTTTATAATCGCAGTGGGCAAAATCTTAGCAATAAAAGAAGAAAACAAGATAAAATTGATAGACACAAAAAAAATGGAAGGTTTTAATTTCGAATTTGGTGAAAAAATAATTCTGAAAACCCTTGACAATGGAGGGAGTGAACTTGGAAGATAAAAAATGTCCATTTTGTGCTGAATTGCAAGAGCCAGAAAAAAGTATAATTAATAAAAATCGAATTATAGCTCAAACGGATAGTTTTGTAGTTTTTCCTACAACTGGCGGTTTTGTAAGAAATTACCAACTTATCGTGCCCAAAAGTCATATAAATTGTTTTGGAGAGCTATCAAGTAGACAATATAAAGAACTTAAAGATATAATTTTGTGGCAGGAAGAAGTCAATAATGAATTTTTTAATTCTAATTTTGCAATGTTTGAACACGGAGCACTAAACCCTCATAATGAAAGTGGTAAGAGCATTGTCCATGCTCATTTACATGTTTTTCCTAATAACAAATCACTTCTAGAAGAAATTAAAAAATATAATTTTACTGTTTTAAAAATTGGCGATATAACAGATTTATCAAAAGTGTGTAAGGAGCATGATACATATTTATATTATAAGGATATTGATGGTCAAAGCTATATAATTACACATCAAGGATTACCTTCTCAATTCCTTAGAAAGGTATTAGCGGAGTCATTGGGAATGGATAAATGGAACTGGAGAGAAAATCCACTTTTAGATAAAATAGAGGAAAGCATTAAGTTCTATCAGGAAAACGCTAATGCGTATAAAAATTTTAAAAGTGGAGAAGGATATGATAATTTTACCAAATAGCTTTTATAAAAATCAAAAGAATGAAAAAATTACTACTTACCAATTTTTGGCAAGTGTGAACTGCCCAGTTTTTGATAGCGTTCTTTTCGAAGAAAAAGAAGAAATTACAGATTCCAAAATTGAACAAATTAAAGATATTTTGAAGTCGGATTATTGTACAATAAGGTATCAATATACAAAACCAACAACAAAACCGGTAAGGGGTGGTAATTGTATAAAAATAACTTTAGATGAGTTAAATAAAAAAATTGTTGATGGAACACAGATGTGGTTACTACAGCCGATAGATAGGACTCAAAATATTTATGGGGTAAATCTTTATGTAAAAAGAAATGAAAAACTTTTTATACTGGAATGCGTTGGTAAAGGATTTGATATTTCTGACATTAATCGTGGAGACATTACACCGCAAGAATCTATAATGTTTGAATATCCTATAAGAGATGGTTGGCAAAACGAGTGGTGGAAGTTTATTAAGGTTGAAATAGTTAATCAATTTGAATTTGAAAATGATAAATTAATTCGTTTGAAAAAGTTAGATAACATGGGAGTGCAAGCAACAGAAGAAATTTTTGATCACAAATTTATACCATTAGATTGTGCATTAATTGAAAAATTAATGCAGTATACCAAATCTATTGATGATCATTGGAAAGTTTCGGACGAGTATATAGTGTCGGCATCAATGAATAATAATGGTAAATTTGTTTTTTGGGACGTGCAAACGCCAACAGGGAAGAAAAACATTTTAGATAATATCAAAGTTGACGATAGCACTATATCAAAATAGGGTGTTATGGGGTATTTAATATGTGTAATTGTATTTTTTGTGATAATTTTATAAAAAACAAGGAAAGAATTTGTGAAAACGAATCTTGTTTAGCATTTTATGATGAATTTCCCGTGAGTATTGGCCATGTCTTAATTATTTCAAAAAGGCATGTAAAAACCTTTTTTGATTTGACTAAAGTTGAACAATATGATATGATAAACTTGTTAAACAAATGTAAAACTATTATTGACGATTTGTACAAACCGCAAGGATATAACATTGGTGTAAATTGTGGCACAGCAGCAGGACAAAGCGTAATGCATGTTCATATGCATTTAATACCTAGATATGCTGGCGATGTGGAAAACCCAAGAGGCGGAGTTAGAGGTGTAATTCCAAATAAAAAATCATATTAAAGGAGAAAATGATGGATAGAATTTATAATAAATTAGTAAGAGATAAAATACCTGAAATTATTAAAGCAAAAAGTGAAGAACCAGTCACAAGAGAGTTATCGTTAGATGAGTACAAGTTGGCATTAGAAATTAAATTAAAGGAAGAATGTCAAGAGGTTATAGCTGCTGGTGGGGAAGATAGAATAGAAGAAATCGCCGACGCATTAGAAGTTTTAAAAGCATTGGCAAAACTAGAAAATGCAACCTTAGAAGATGTAATTGCTGTTGCTGATAAGAAGAGTGCAAGCCGAGGGGCTTTTGAAAAAAGAATCTTTTTAGAAAAAGTAATTTCATCCAAATAAAGATAAAATGTTGTTTTTTACCTATTGTTTACAGCTCTAAATATTGTTTCTTAGTAATAAATGTTGCGGTGTGTCCTAACAATTTTTAATGTAAACTTTATTTATTCAACTAAAAATGGCTCAATTCATTTTGAGTCGTTTTTTCTTTTTGAAAAACCACTGGCGGTGCTGGTGTGAAAAGAAAAATTTAGACTTGTTTAAATAAAAAACTATTGTAATTAAAACGAGAATGCACTTATTTTAGCAGTAATAAAAAATGGCAAATTTGTAGAATTAAAAATATTAAAATCTATTAAAAATAAAAAAATTCAACCCGCGCTGTGTTTCCACAATAAAATTGCCTTTTGGGCTTGGTTGAATTTAAGTATATTATACACTAATTTATAAAAAAGTCAATACAATTTAAAACATAAAAAAGTCAACACCCAAATTAAAAACAAAATAAGTAATTCAAGTTATTCTTACTATGCTAAAATTAAGTGGGCTCGAACCACCGACCCCCACCTTATCAGGGTGGTGCTCTAACCGGCTGAGCTACATCTCTATAAACATATTTACTGCTTAGGAACTATCTCAAGTCCCTAAACAAATGTTTCAATCTTGAAATATTCCGTTTTAGGATGAGGGAGTTATGGGATATTTCTTGATTGCATTAGTGATTATACTTATTTTTCTTCTATTTGTCAACATATTATCTAAAAAAAAATATTTTTTTTAAAATTCCAAGTTCCTTTAATGGTTTTGTAGTCATCATTAATATTATAAATTTACATTTTAAAATACTTATCTTTATAATTTCTATGAAAAATCTAAAATTGTATAGTCTACTTTAATAATCTTACATCGTTTTTAACAATACTTTATTATTATCTTCCTTATTAGCATATTTATTGATTACTTTACTTTTATTGTTTATCATTCTGCAAAAATTTTTAAAAGTCATCTTTTCTATTTTTGCTCCATTACTATTTAATTTATCACAAAATTTTTCTCTTGCCCCAACATATTTTCCTTTTACAAATAAATTACATTCTGCTATTTTTGTTGTAAAATCATATCCTTTCATAAATAAGGTTTTAATAATTTCAATTTGCTTATCTTTCCCAAAAGTTTTAAAATCTTCAGAAAAAGCAACAATTCTTTTTCGTTCTTTACATAATTCATTTCTCAATTTTATAATCTCATTTTTAAAAGAATATATTTTATTTTTTAATTTTATGTTTGTGCCATCAACAACACATTCTTGATGACTATTTATTACAGTTGAAAAATTACTTTTATTCTTTTTGCAAACTTCTTTTGCCACTAACATAGTTGCATAAGCATCATCACAACTTTTATGAAATTTAATCTTATCAATATTTATTTTTAAATCAATTAAAATATTTTCTAAAGATTGAACATGCATTTCTTTAAAATAAATTTGATATAATTTTTGAATATCAAACCCTTTTAAATCTAAATGTTGTAAATTGTATCTATTGCAAGCATTTAACAGAAAATGAAAATCACTTAAAATACTATGTCCACATATAACTTGATTTTTCTGTGTTAAAATTTTCTTAATTTTAGAATAATAATAAGAAAAATTTTGTTTGCTATTAAAATATTCTTCACTATATGCCAAATTTATCTTTGGTCTTTTTTTGTTTTTAGATAAGATAAATCTACTTTCAGGATTTATAACAATATCTTCTTTTTTGATTACTTTAAAATTTTCATCTGTCAAACAATATCCAAAAGAACATATATGAATTCCATCACTACACTCAATATCAAAAAATAAATACTGCAAGTTTTCCTCCTTATCAAGTTAGATTATATCATAAAATAATTTATTGTAAAGCACAATAATACATAAAATAAAAAAGATGTTTAAGAACACCTTTTTAAACTGATTTTATAAATTTATCATAATTAATATATCAAATTAGTGAAATAAATTAAGATCAACTTGGCCATATTCTATTTTCTTTAAACCAATCAGTTTCTTTTAATATCAAATCATTATTAGAACACTCTACTTTAATATTTTCTCCACTTATAATAAAAACAATGTTACCATTCAAGAGTTTGAATGTTTCTTTTGTTTCTCCATCTTCTTGATAATAATCAACCATAGTCGGAACATATATTTTATCTGTATAAGGTGCAACATGATTTATAAAATCTTGAGATGGATATTGATTTTCTTTTATATCAGTATATTCGCTTGTGCCTGCACAACAACAAACTACAACATATTTAGGTCTTATTTGACTCATAAGTTCTTCTCCTGATGACGTTGGAGAACCATGATGACCTGCTTTATAAAGAACACACTCTGGAAGACCTCCTTGAGTTTGGTTATAATAATCTACCAAATGTTTTTCTCCACTTTTTTCAAGATCTCCTGTAAATAAATAATGATTTTCTCCTTGATTAAACATTAAGCAAACTGAATAATCATTTTCATTTGTAGCCTTATTTTCATAATAATAATTATATAAAATTTCCATTTCAACATTTTCTGAAATTTGATACACACGTTGAGCACCATTTTCATTATTATAACATTCTAATGCATTATAGTGCTGTGCTCCTTCTGCGACCTCATTATCTCTCGCTATATAATAATCGTTTAAGGTTGACCCCTCTTTTGCTTCTTTATTTGTCAAAGGAAAATCAATAATTGTTTCAACTTTATAATGTTCAAAAATACCTTCTGAACTAGATGAACTTAAAAATGCTTCTATATGATCCCTGTCAGAATGAGTAGCAATAACGAATTCAAGTGTGTTATCTTGAACATATTGATCAACATATTCTATTATTCTTTGTGCCGAACTTTGACGAGAGCCTGCATCAATCAATATATCAGTATCTCCACTTTGCACTAAAATGCAATCTCCTGCATAATGGTTTCCAAGAGTCATAAAGTGAATTCGTAAATCTCCAATAGCCAAAACATCTGATTGTGTCTTATTTATAAATATAAATCCTATAAAGCCTCCGGCAAAACCAACGACAGCAAATATAATCGCTAAAATAATGGTTAAAATTGCAACCTTCTTATTACTCATTTGCAACCTCCACTATTTTTATATATCTATAACGAAAAACATCTTTATATAAAATATTATCCACAAAATATTTTATATAATATTCTCCAACATTATCATAATCAACATTTGACTCTGTCCTAATCTGTGAAGAAATATCCTTCCCAAAAGCAACTGCTTTAGCACCTTGATCTATATACTCATCTCCAATTTCTAATGTTATTGTTTTTTCACCTATTATTTCAAATTTATCATTTTTTGTTAATGTCTTACATGTGAAATATCCAGCAATGACAGCAAGTATTAAAACCAAGACAACAATAAAAAAACTTAATGGATAACGTCTTTGAATCTTTTTTATTTGACTTTTTGATGACATAAAATCTCCTTTGTATTTTATATATAAAGTTTATCATAACCATAAATATAAATCAATCTTTAAAAAATCAATTATATAAATTTAACTTTTTAAAAACTTGTTATTTTTAAATATTTATGATATATTATAAAAAAAGGATTAAATATGAAGAAATTAGATGAAAATTACTTTCAAACAGATTCAATGAATCAAAATTCAATTGAAGATTTTATAAATAAAGATGAACAAATTTTATGGAGAGGAAAGCCTAAAAAATCTGCGTTCATCTTGTCTTCAATTTTGCAGATGCTTCCAATTGCCTTAATTTGGCTTCTTTTTGATGGTGGTTTTATTGCTTGTCTATGTATTTTTTCTGATGAAATGCCTATCTATGCTATTATAATATTATGCGTTTTCTTCCTTCTTCACTTAACTCCTGTATGGATATGGATATCTAATATTGTAACAGCAAATGCAAAACATAAAAATATTGAATATGCGTTTACAAATGAAAGAATTATAATAAGATCTGGTATTCTCGGAATCGATATTATCAATATATATTATAATGAAATTAATTCTGTAAATTTAAAAGTTGGATTAATCGATAAATGGCTGAAAGTTGGAGATATTTACATTACAAGTAATTCTCATGCACAAGTATTGTATGATATAACAAATCCTTATGTTATAACAAATAAACTGCAAAAAATTGTAAATGACATTAAAACTGATATGCAATACCCTAATGAACTTAGACCTGATGTAAATAAAGGATTTAAAACTAAATATAATGGAGATATAAAAGAAAATAACTAAAAACAGGACAAAAATTTGTCCTGTTTTTAGTTTAATTAAGATTACACCCCCCCCCCATTCATTTTCATCACTACCATAAACTGATATAATATCTTTTTTATCAATGTCTGTCATTTGTGCAACACCATAATCACTTGAAATGGAAGCATTGTAATACATAATTGATTTACCAAGCCAATCATCTGTTCTAAGATCAGAGAAACCTAAAGTATGCATCATTTCATGGGTTACAACTGCTGAAAGAAGTGTTATGCTAAAATCTTCACTATAAACATAATTTATAAGTCCACCTCTTAAATTAATTTCGATTGGATATAAAATTTCAGCCTTTAAATCATCAGTTTTATAATTAGTATTTCCTCCAATATTTTGAGGAAGTTCAACATTGTTATTAATATAAATGATTCTATTACTCTTATCAACATTATCTTCAAAAATATAGTTAAGATTATTTGATAATTCATCTATTTCATTAATTGACTTTTTAACTTCTAATGTTTCTTCATAAGTAAAATCTTTTAGTTTTATTAAAATTGGTTCTGGAGAAATACTTGAATGAATATTTTGATAAAGTGAATTTTTAACAAAACGTTCTTTTCCCTCTTTATTTGCTTCTATTGCTTTTGAAGAAACTATTGTTAATCCAATAGGTAAACATACAAGTGAACCTATTATTCCAATGGGAATTAACATTCTTAATAATTTTCTATTTTTTAACAACATATTACCTCTTATCTATTACCCCAAAGCCCATGTAAATTACAATAAGCATAAGCATTTTCAAAAGTTTCATCTTTTGTTAAACTAAATTCTGCTTTTGGCTTGTCCGTTGGCAAGAGATTTTTTACATAAAAGCCCTTATTTGTTTCAATTAATATCATTGATATATAATGTTCATTAGTCATAGGATGTAAAACTTCACCTACTACTACTTGAACTTTATCTCCATCAATATCTACTACTGGTTTATGTTTTTCAACTGCACCATCAGTTGTATTTGCACTCAATTCTTCCATTTGTTGACCACAACAAAAAACAGGCACTCCACTATCATATAATTTTATTACAACATTTCCACAAATTTTACATTTATAAAATTTTAATTTTTTCATTTTTCCCTCCATTTAATTTACTTTTATATTATAAATCTTTTAACATTAAAAATCAATGTAAAAATATTATTTAATTTTTATTTTATATAACATTACAATAAAAAATAGCATATAAAATCTTGTATAAAAGGAGATTTTATGGCAAACGAAGATTTTTATATTGGGGCAAATGATGAACATGGTGTAAATCCTCCCACTGCAGGGAAAAGAACTCCCGTTGTCCCAGGACTTAACAGACAAATTTATGAAAACGAATTCAATAGAGCGGCAAAAAACAAATTTATTGAAGCATGTATGCGACAAGATTTTTCGGTTTTTGATGTCAAACCAGAACTTCAAGATGTTTCAATTTCTGAAAGAGTGCGAAGAATTAATTCACAAAATTTAACTCTTTTAGTTACATTTGCTTATAATGCTTATGGAAATTCATTCAATTCAGCATCAGGTCTTGAAGTATTCTATTCACCTTCAAATGTAAAGGCCAACCAAAGCCGTGCACTTGCTCAAGACCTTTATAATCAACTTATAAATGGCACAGATCAAAATGGTCGTGGTGTAAAAACGCTTGATGTCGGAGTTCTATCAAGTGTCAACTGCACATCATCTCTTATCGAAGCAGGATTTATGACAAACCTACGAGAAGCACAACTTATGATTAATCCTCTTTTTCAAACAGAAGTAGGAGAAGAAGCCTGTCAAGGTGTATGTGATTTTTTGAATGTTCAATTTATCCCTAGAGATAACCTTTCCAATTATCCTTTGCTTCGCTTGGGCGATAGAGGAAACTTTGTTTATCTTTTACAATTTATTTTAAATCAATATGGTAATAATCTCACTGTTGATGGCATTTGGGGACAAAATACTCAATCGGCAGTAATTCGTTTCCAAAGAGAAAATTCTCTTACTCAAGATGGCCTTGTTGGCAATAATACATGGAAAACACTATTGACTCTATCCCCTTATCCTCTCTTAAAATTAAATTATCGTGGAGCTTATGTTAAATTACTGCAACAATTATTAGAAAGCAAACTTTACCCAGTTGGTAACATAGATGGAATTTTTGGCTCAAAAACACTGAATGCAGTTAAATCTTTCCAAAGAGCAAATAATCTTTCTGTTGATGGAATTGTAGGAAATAATACTTGGGGTGCTTTAACAATGTTATAACATAATTTGAAGATATAATAAAAGTTTTGATTTTTAAATAAAAAAGATGATGTCTTAAAAACGTCATCTTTTTTATTTAGAACTATAAATTTATTTAATTTATTTTTTACTTATAGCATATAATACGATTTCAGTAGGATAAAGTCCTCCACCAAAATTTCTTAAATAAAAACTATATTGATTGTTGTATTCATGAATAATTTGAGGAAGTTTCCAAAAATGATCATTATTATGATATAAAGATACCATCAATGTTGGACAATCATTTTTTATATGATTTTTACAACCCAATATAGCCTTTTCTTCATCACCCTCAATATCCATTTTTATCATTGTAATTTTCTCTTTAATATCTTTATCTAATGTTACACTTTCTACTTTTATTTCACCTAATTCGTTAGTTGTATTTGCTGATGGATCAGCAATATTATCTTTAATAAAGATAAATCCTTCTTTATCTTGAACTGCTTTATCTTTCAAAATTATATTTTTATAAGGCAAAAGATTTTTCTTTAAATATTCAAAAATGGAAGGAGTGATTTCATAACAATAAATTTTGTTATAACAATCAATGCTATAACAAGTCAAAAAATCTAAAATAGTGTCTCCTGTGTAAGCCCCCAAATCTACAAAAACTTCATTTGAACAACTAGGTATTAAATCAAAATCAAAATAGTGTTTTTCACAATGACTAATTGAACGTTCAAGATTATAAAAGTCATAATTTACAAAATTATTAATAATTGAAAATAACAAATGTTTTGATGTATAATCTGCTAGGTTTTCGTAAAGCCATACAAAATCATCGATATGTGTAGTAAGTGTTCTTACTTTGTTATCGATTTCATCAAAGTCGTTAATTTCTTCGTGCAAACTTCCCCAAAAAGAAAACTTATCAAAATAATCTTCTAAAATTTTTTTTAGTTTGCTTATTCAATGATTTATAATTAGTTTTTATTTTTTCAAATAATTTTTGATATGACAAATCCTTAATACTTTCTACTAAAGAATAAAATTCATAGTCTATAATATTTTTTATTTTAACCATATTATTAATTTATTATTTTTTTATAAAAAAGTTGCTTTTTTATAAAAATTAAAAAAATATTTTTATATATTAATAGTTTAATTAAATTTTGACTTTTTAAAATAAAAGTGTTATTCTTAAACTAATAAAAAATTATTTTTTTAGATTTGATAAATAATGGAGAAAGTAAATGGGGTTTAAAAAGCAAAATAATATATTATTTGAAGGTATCGTTCCAAAAGCATCTTCTGTATCAAATGGCATGATAAACATTCCTTTAGTATTTACAAAAGAAAAAGGCTCAATCCATGGTTTTGTCCCTGGCTTTTCAATTAAAGATGTAATTGCAACAAATTTACAAGACTGCAAAAAACTTTTAAATCTTTATGTCAAAGAAGAAGTTCTTAAGAGAATTGAAAATCAAGACTCATTTCCATTTTTTCCTTCAGATGACGAAATTTATAATGATTTTGACAATGTAATAAAAATTATTAGAATTAATTATACTATAGGAAGTCAAACTTATTTTCAAGAGTAAAACATAGGTATATTCAAACTTAGCATTTATTTATAAAAAAAGAGAAATTTACTTTCTCTTTTTTATTTTTAATTTGACAATTCTATATCATCATTATCATCTAAATCACTATTTATATCCGAAATTTGCTTTTTATGCCCTTGAGATAAATCTTTACATGTTTTAACTATTTTAGAATTATTTTTAGGGTTTTCTTTATCTTGTAAATTAGTAGTAGAACCTTCGATATTTTCATATATATCACTATAAAATTTCATAAGTTGGTCATAAATAATATTGCCAAAATAATTTCCATCTATAAATCCGATAAAACCATCATCTTCCAATTTTGATAAAAATTTTGTAGGAATTTCTTTATTTACCAAATCATAATTATCAGGGAATAAAAGCATTTGTGAACCTCTATGATAGAGAAGTTTAGATTGCTTTGCATGCAAACGCTTTTCAATTTCATGAATATTGTATAATTTATTAGGGTTGAAATCACCATCAATACTTAACATTATGTTTGCTTTTTTATAAACTTTCCTTAAATATTCATTTATATTTTCTCTTGATAAGTTTTTTATACTATGAATTTGATTATTAAAGAAAATTTCACGATCATCAACGTATCTATCAAGTAAAGTTAGAGGACTTATTGTCTTTATACCTGATCTACGTTCTTCCATTGAAGCAACCATTTTCTGAAAGTCAAAATAATCTTTTTCAGATATTCCATTTTTTACTATATCGGAGATAATTTCTCCTATAGAATCTACAACTTCATTAATATGTTTCTTACTTGTGCAGGCTGATATACACTTAAATGAAAGATTGTTTGATAATACTAAAGGTTCAAAGTCTGCACTATAAACAAGTCCTTTCTCTGTTCGTAATTTCTTTAATAATTTTCCACTAAATCCATTAAAAATATAATCTTCAACCAAAGCATATAATTTTACTTCTTTCTCTGTTTGATTAGTGCTATAAAGAATATCTATATTTATAGTTTTGCAATCTTCGATTACATTTGCACTTATTATATTTGCTGGTGGATAGTATTGTGGTTTGAATGGTTTATTGATTAATTCAGGATTAGATGGGAATACATTGACAAAATTATTTTCTATTATATTCTTTATTTCATCAAACTCTAAATTACTTACAACTGAAATAACTAAATTCTCTGATACAAAATTTTTATTAATATAATCCTTTAATATGCCCTCATCAATTTTAGCGATTGAATTTTTAGTCCCTAATACAGCATTAGGCCTAAAATTTTTCTGTATTAATCTACGAATTTCTTCAAATCCTGAATCATCATCTTTTGCGATCAATATTTCTTGATTAATAGCCATTCTTTCTAAATCTATAGAATCTTTTTTAAAACGTTTGTTAGATAGAAGTTCACTATATACTTTACATGTTTCAATCAAACTTGAATTAGGAGTATCTGCATATAAAACTAAATAATTTTCTGAAGTAAAAGCATTTGAATTTATATTATTATTTCTTATAAATTTATTAAACTGATTTAACGAGATTTTAGGAGTCTCTTTGCATAACATATGCTCCAAAAAATGGGCAGTCCCCTTTATTTTTCCATCAACCCTTGAACCTCCAACAAAACCAACTGCAAATTGAGTCGTGTTATTAACATTATGTTTATAATAAATTAAAGTTGCCCCATTAGGGAACTTGAAAAGCCTATGATATCTTGATATTTCTTCCATTTTTCCTTCCTTTAATATATTTTACAACATAAACGAAGTTTTGTCTAGACCCTTTAAACAAATTTATGAATCAAAACTGCCATATTAAAATTAATAAAAATTATAATTTTACTTTTCTCCTTAATTAACTTCGCATAAACTAGTATAATTAGATTCTTATTCTTAATAAATAATGGTCATTACTTGAATGTTATTAAAAAAATAAAACAAACAAAAAGAACTTTACCATTTAGTAAAGTTCTTTTTATTTCATATTATAAAATTTATTATTGTGTTATTATATTAAAATTTTTAAAAAATCAAATATTTAATATTGAATTCCCCAAACAACTAAATGTTTTGCTTTCTTTCCACAAACAACACATTTATCAGAAATTGGTTCTTCATTTTCAACTATACAACGAGATTTTGTTCCTCGAATTTCTTTCATTTTAAGTTCACAAGCCTCATCACCACACCACATTGCTTTTATAAAGCCTGGTTGGCTATTCATAATTTTTTCAACTTCTTCTAGATTATATGCTTTATATGTTTTTTTGTTGTTTCGCTCCAATGCAGTATTATATAAATTAGTTTGTATATCATCAAGAAGTTTTTGAATTTTTTCTACAATGTTTCCATCATTTTCAACAAAAATACGTTCTCTTGTATCTCTTCGTGCAAGGCACAATTTCCCATTTTGCAAATCTCTCATTCCTATTTCAATTCGAACAGGGATACCATTTACTTCATGTTCTGCAAACTTAAAGCCTGGGGATTTTTCGCTCTCATCGATAAATGATACAATGTTATTATCATTCAACTTATTATTTAGCTCTCTAGCCAAAGCAACAATCTTCTCTTCTTTTCCAATAGGAACAATCACAACTTGTCTTGGAGCAATTTTAGGAGGAAGCACAAGCCCATTGTCATCACTATGGACCATAATAAGCCCACCAATCATACGAGTTGAACAGCCCCAAGAAGTTTGATAAACATTTTCAAGTTTATTTTCTTTATTTAAGAAAGCAATATTATATGCTTTTGAAAATTTTTGTCCAAAATAATGAGATGTTGCACTTTGCAAAGCAACACCATTATACATTAATGCTTCAACAGTATATGTATATTCAGCACCTGCAAATTTTTCTTTTTCTGTTTTTCGCCCAACAATCACAGGAATAGCAAGATAATTTTCAAAAAAATCTTTATAAACATTTAACATTTGAATTGTTTCTTTTTCGGCTTCTTCTTTAGTTGCATGAACAGTATGCCCTTCTTGCCATAAAAATTCCCTTGTTCTTAAAAATGGCCTAGTTTCTTTTTCCCAACGCACAACACTGCACCATTGATTATATAAAAGTGGCAAGTCTTTATATGATTTAACTATAGATGAATAATAATCACTAAAAAGAGTTTCGCTTGTAGGCCTAATCATAAGTTTTTCTTCAAGTTTATTTTTGCCACCTTCAGTAACCCAAGCACCTTCTGGTGCAAACCCTTCAATAAGGTCTGACTCTTTCTTTAATAATGATTGTGGAATTAAAAGAGGCATATATATATTTTGATGACCAAGTTCTTTGAATTTTCTATCTAGAACACTTTGCATTTTTTCCCAAATTGCATATCCATTAGGTTCAAAAACAATACAACCTTTAACTGTTGAATAATCAGCAAGCCTTGCTGCTCGAACAATATCAGTATACCATTTTGCGAAATCGACATCTCTGCTAGTAATTGCTTTATTTTTCATTTTTTCTCCTTAATTATAAAATCTAGTTTATTATAGCATAGATTTATTTTAAATAAAATATTTTTTCTTAATTTTTCTTTTTAAATTAATATTATTAAAAAATAATATTTTTAAATCTTAAACAAAGATAATAAAACTATTACATTCTTTATATTAAAGCACAATTCTCTATTTTATAGAATTAAAAATGTTGCAAATAAAACATTATAAATATATACTTTATTATATAAAAAGGGAAAATGTATGGAAAATTTTGATTTAGGGAAAAAGATTTCATCTTTACGAAAAAACAATTCTATGACGCAAAAGGAACTTGCATCTCTTTTGCATATTTCAGATAAAGTAATCAGCAAGTGGGAGTTAAATCAAAGCGAACCTGACATAAACTCATTAAAAAGTTTAAGTCATATATTTAATATAAGTATTAATGAACTTCTTGGACAAAATAAAGAACAAGAAAAAATTAGTTCTAATGAAAAAGTTTACTTCTTTTTTAAAAAGTATTACATACCACTTATTGAATGTATTTTATGTCTTTTTGCCCTAATTGATATTTGTGTTGGATATAGTATATTAAAAGATGATATTCCAGACTATGGTATAGGAATTTTAATTGGTTTCTCAATAGCATTTGTCCTATTACAATTATACATTCTTCTTATCAACAGCAAAAGCATAACTATAAAAGTGTTAAAAATTATAAATTTTATTATTCTATAATGAAACAGAAAATTATATTATTAATCTAAATTATAATGCTATGCCTTTAGCAATCACAAAAACTGCATTTAAATTAACTGGTAAAAATCGTTGTATAAATGCATCGTTAAATTATAATGAAGACGGGAAATGTTATATTTTACTTAAAGATTTCTATATAGATTATGTTCATGAAAGTATTTCTGAGACAGTAACAATCTCAACAGTTGATGATGAATTTTCAATAACTATAAATGTAACGTTAATTAAAAACTAAAAAATATAAAAAAAAGATAATGTATTATTTATGTTATCTTTTTTATTCCCTTACGAAATCATACAATTGATAATATTATTTAATTTTTAGATATAAAAATAGTTTCTATATTTTTTTACTTTCTTAACATTTATTTATTTTTTGCCAAAATAAAACTTTTATCTATTAAATTGTATACTAAAATATTATCAATGCTATTATCAAGAACCAACGAAATCCAATGTTTTTTATTCATGTGATAACCTTTATAAACATTTTGATTATTAACTATACTATCAATTTTTTCTGGTTCTATCCTTACATTAAGAATATCTATTTTTTCTTTAGACTTTTCATCGAGTTTATATTTGGGCAAGGTCATCAAAACACCATACCATTTTTTATTATCTTTTCTTCTCCAAATTGCATAATCTGGAAATTTTTGCCACAAATATTCTAATTTATCTCCATAATTATTTTTTATATATTCAACAACATTTTTTGTTTGTAAAGATGTATAAACATTTGTATCAAAACAACATAATTCTATTTCATCAATTATATTTTTACATTCGTTATTAATTTCATTAATAAAAGCACCTTGTGCATTATCTACATAAAATAAAGAATATGGTTCATTTGTTGATTTATCAATAACATCTAGTCGAATTTCTTTATCTTTATCAATTTGCATTTTAAATAAAAAATCACCATTACAAATTTCATTATAATATATATATTTTTCTTCTTTTTTTAAAAATCCAAATTTTACTAATTTCTCTATATTTAAAGTTTTACTTTTTAACTTTGTTACATCTATCATTTATTTAGTCCTTTTAAATATTATAACATAAACTGACTTTCATCTATAACATAAAATTATATTTTATTACTTAAATTTATCCCATTAATTATTATTGAATAATGCATGTATATATACAAATAATAACAATATGAAAAGATTTTTAATTATGTGCTTACTATTATTAACGTTATTCACTGGAGTTTTACAAACTAATAATACAATTATTAGTTATTCTTTAACGCAAGAGAATTCAACAGAAGATTCAAGAGATATCCCAATTATAATGTATCATTCAATCTTAAAATCCAAAAAAGGTAATTATGTGGTTTCTCCAGATATGTTAAAAGAAGATATAAAATACTTAAAAAATCGTGGTTATCAACCGATATTTATACAAGATATTATAAACTTTTGTGATGGTATTGATACTTTACCTAAAAAACCTGTTGTTTTATCTTTTGATGACGGACATTATAACAATTATTACTATGCATATCCGATACTTATAGAAGAAAAATTTAAGGCAAATTTGAATATTATTGGTTGTTTTTGTGAGTTTACTACATCTAGTAAAGATTGTGATAATCCAAATTATTCCTATTTAACATGGGAAGAAATCAAAACACTTCATGATTCTGGAATCTTTGAAATTGGAAATCATACTTATAAAATGCACTCCTATAAACCTAGATATGGAATAAAGAAAATGGAAAGTGAAACTGAAGAAGAATATAAAACTGCTCTCGAGCAAGATGTCATAAAACTTGAAAATAAATTAATGATTGATTGTGGGTTTAGAACTAATGTCTTTGCCTATCCTTTTGGTGCATATAATAAAACAAGTGAAAATATTTTAAAAGAACTGGGCTTTAAAGCATTTCTGACTTGTAATGAAGGAATAAATAAAATCAAAAAGAATGACAATTCTTCACTATCTCATTTAAAAAGAATAAATAGAACAGGCTTGCTAACAACTTATCAGTTTTTCACAAAACATAAAATATATTGATAATTTGATTTATCAAACATAAATTTAGCATAAAAATAAATAAAATTTATTTTATTTATAAAAATATAAAAATATTTTTTCTAGACAAATTAATAAAAATCAATTATAATATATTAACAAAACATATGAGAGAAAAAATGATTAAAAAACTTTATACCAAAATTTTTAAATTAGCAGACTATGCTACAACAAAAAACATACGCAAAATGCACTATCAAACACCTTTTTCATTATATGAAGGAAAAGATCTAATTTATGGCAAAAATAATAAAATAAACAGATTTGATATATATTATCCTAAAATATATGAAGATAAAAAATTACCAACAATATTAAATATACATGGTGGAGGATATGTTGCAGGTTCAAAAGAAAATGAAAGTGAATTTTGTCGCCGTATCGCGACAAAGGGTTTTTGCGTTATAAATATGGAATACACATTAGCAGACAAAGAAGGCTTCCCTAAACCGGTATTTGAAGTTTTTGACTTGTTTAATTTTATAGAAAATAATAGTTCTATAAGTTCTCATATAGATTATGATAATTTTTTCATAGCAGGAGATAGTGCTGGTGGGCATATTGCAAGCACTGTAGCAAATATTCAATGTAATGAAGATATAAAAAAAGTTTTTGATGTCAATGGTGGTCCTAAAATAAAAGGATTAATATTGAATAGCCCAGTTTTTGGAGTTTTTAAATTCGGCAATCTTCCTATCCTTAAAAACAAATTTGAAGAAATTGTATTCGGAGATTATAAAGGAACACCAATTCAACAATATTGTCATAATTTTGATATATTGTCAAAAAATTTTCCTTCAACCATAATATTCTCTGCGAATAACGATATTTTAAAATTTCATACAAAAATGTTCTGTAAAAGAGCAAAAAAATCAGGACTTAATGTTCAAAGTTATAATTTCACAGCAGGAAAATCTTTAGGACATGATTTTATTATTTATAATTTAGAAAATAATGAAAGTAAATTCGCTATAAATCAAATCAGCAATTTTATTATTGCAAATCAAAATAATCAATTATCTCAAGGTGTAAATGAATATAATATTAACTTAAAAACAATGGCAAAAACAAAAAATTCTAATAAAATGAAAGAAGGAAAACTAACAAAAAGACAATTACTTACTGAACAAAAAGAAAATTCCTATTGTGAAACCACTTTATAAATAAGTGCTACAAATTTTAATAAAAAACACGGACTAACTCCGTGTTTTTTTTCTAAATATATATTTATATTTTATAATATTTCGTAAAAAATTAAATTTTAAGTTACAAAATCAATTATTATCTTTTTCCTTTTCTACCTGCATCATTATTGCACATTCAATTCTCTTTTTAAAGAGTTTACAACCATATTCATATACACCTGTTATATCCCCAGATGCATGATAAGCATTTGCAGCACAACCACCACTGCAATATAATTTAGCCCAACAATTTTGACATTCTTTTCTTGCATAAGCATTACAATTTTTAAATTTATTAACTAACTCTTGATTTTTTACTCCATCAAAAATGTTTCCTAAACTATATTTACTGTCCCCAACAAATTGATGACAAGGGAATAACTCTCCCCAAGGAGTAACAGCCATGTATTCACAGCCACTACCACAACCACTAATCCTTTTGTATATACAAGGACCATTTTTTAAATCAAGCATATAATGATAGAAAGTTATTGGTCTTCCTTCTTTTTCTCTCTTCAACATTTCCTTTGCTAAAATTTCATATTGCTCATATAATTTTGGCAAATCTTCTTCTGTTAAAGCATAAGGATCATTTGGACTGCAAACAACAGGCTCCATACTAAGTTCAGTAAAACCAAGGTCTGCCATATGAAAAATATCATTTGTAAAATCAACATTATTATGAGTAAATGTTCCTCTAATATAATAACTTTTATCCCCTCTATTTTTAACAAATTCTTGGAATTTAGGGACGATAATATCATAAGAGCCTGCTCCACTGATTGTTTTTCTTAAATGATCATGAACTTTTTTTCTTCCGTCTAAACTTAATACAACATTATCCATTTCTTTATTACAAAAATCAATTACATCATCATTAATAGACATACCATTTGTTGTTAAAGTAAATCTAAAATGTTTATTGTTTTCTTTTTCTATACTTCTTGCATAAGCAACTATTTGTTTAACCACTTCAAAATTTAAAAGAGGTTCGCCACCAAAGAAATCAACTTCTAGGTTTCTTCTTGCCCCACTATTTTCTATTAAAAAGTCAATGGCACGTTTTCCAACTTCAAATGACATTAATGCCCTTTCTCCATGATATTTACCTTGACTTGCAAAACAATATTCACAATTTAAGTTGCAAGTATGTGCCACATGCAAACATAATGCTTTAATGACAGTATTTCTATTTTTAAAATCAAATGCTTTATTTTCAAAAGTATCTTTAGTGAATAATTGCTTATTTTTCTTCAACTCCTCAATTTCTTCAAAAACATTTTTGATTTCTTCTTCATTAACTGTTTTATCATCTTTATATTTTTCAAGCATTAATTTAATTATTTCTTCTTTTGATTTTTGTTCGTATAATTCAATAATATCATAAACTAAATCATCTACAACATGAACACTTCCACTAAAAACATCTAAAACGATGTTGTTCCCATTTAATTTATATTGATGTATCATCTCTCCTCCATAACAATAAAAATACCGTTAGATTTAAAATCCCACGGCATGATTTATGCGAAAAAGCAAAATTATTTTATATTAATTTGCTTTATTTTCACATTTTTGATTTGCAACACCACAAGATGTTTTGCAAGCAGATTGACAAGATGTTTGACATTCGCCACAACCACATTTTGATAAATCTTGGTCAACAAGTTTACGAGTATCTAATGTTTTAATTCTTTTCATTTTTTTCTCCTTATTTCTATAATATTCTATCTTATATTTCTTTATTTGTCAAGTTTTTTGAAACTACTTTAACTTTATTCGGTAATTGACCTGTAGAACTAATTAAATTTAAGTTATGTTTTGCTATATATTCTATATATTCACAAGATTCCTTATTAATAATTTGTCCAGGAATTAAAATAGGAATACCAGGTGGATAAACATAAACATATTCAGCACATACTTTCCC
>ERZ779673.333-NODE-333-length-22152-cov-3.620175_pt1 | contig 22152 bp, 22 predicted proteins | sample MGYA00511956_ERZ779673 | MGnify/ENA primary metagenome ERZ779673 (study PRJEB29588, sample SAMEA2152065) | human gut metagenome | biome: human gut; feature: human-associated habitat; material: faeces | place: Denmark | collected 2008/2010 ... | reverse complement strand
ATCAAGTTTATGCTTTATTAACGAGAAGTTTTCTATAGGGGTGCTGAGTAGTTACAAGGAAAGGTACCATGATTTTTAACATATTCTGTCAGTCTGTCTATTAAGGCTTCTTGGTATTTTTTATATAGTGGCTTGCTGTCCAACTCATAAGCATCTGAATAATCTTGAATAGCTTTTGCTACGAGTTCTCCTGCATCACTTCCTAATTCTTGAAAAGCCTTTGTTTCGTAAGCTGTTGCTCTAACTCCTAAAATATCCGCTTTTTCTTTAGGGTCAGTAACCAAAGCCAATGCTCTTCCTAAATCCACTATCCCATCAAAACTTTTTAGGTCAAATATTTTAATATCCCCTCTCGTAAAATATCCACGATAATAGTCAGGTGCAAGTTCTATTGCTTTGTCACAATCTATGATAGCACCGTTATAGTCTTGAATCATCTTCTTTACATTTGCACGTGCAGCATAAGCCTCTGCTGTTGGATATAGTTCAATGGAATAGCTAAATGCCTGTAATGACCTTGCATATAACTCTTGATTATCACTTGAATATGGATTAGGAGTACCCAATATGACATATTGATAGTATAGGTTTCCTATGTAAAAAAGAAGTTCTGCATCATAATTTGTAATTTCCAATGCTTTGCCAAATGTAGCTAAGGACATTTCACAAAAGTCTGCATTACCTGTGTTGAGAAATATGCGTAGATAGATTCTTCCTAATATTTTGTAGTAGTAAGATATGTTTTTACCTCGTTCACAGGCTTTATTTAAGTTACCTAACGCCAACTCAATTTGTCCTGCATTGTATTCAATCATTCCTTTTGTAAAGAGGGCTAAATGATTTTGTGGATTCAAGCTCAATTCTTTGTTAAGTAGGGTGAGTGCTTCATTTGTATTGCCTGCAAGGTAAGCATCATTGGCAGACTTTACCAATTCTGTTTCTAATGGATTAGAAACCATTTGAGAAACTTGGATGTTTCGTTTCTGATTGAGTTTGTAGATTTGAGTGGCATTAATGCCAGACCGAGAGAAAAACTCAATTTCTTGACTCCGGCTGAGGTCTTTTTCAAAAATATTTCGTAATGTTGCACTCGCTGGTTGACTCTGCCGATGACATCCGAAAGAACCCTTTCCAAAGATAACACAAAAGCAGGAGACAGACAGCTCACCAGAGCGTCTATCTCCTGCTTTTATTTTGTCCCCTCCTATATCCTATCCCTCTTCCTTACATGGCATCCGTCCTAAAGTTGTTCCTCCATCCCGTGGCATCTCCATTGGTGTAGGCGAGACCGTGTCATGTAAAGAAATGTAGTAGCATCTTATCTACCTACCTTTTCACACCGACTTCCTGCCTGGTATTTTCCACGCTCCTGCTGCGATTGAACGATATATCCATATGGCAAGACTCATAGCGCCTGCAGGGTACATCCCTGTATAATCAGCCATCGCTTCCCAATATATTATAAAATCTTCTCCATTTTACGAGACCATAAAAAATAAATACTATATTTGCGATATCATTTGAGATCTACTAAATTTGAGAGCTTTCGTCTGAGACGCACTCTATGAAACACTGCCACAACCCGAAGAGGTGGAAGCTATTTTGAAGTAGCAGCAGTCTCACTGATACGGCTGCCTGATTGCAGGGATTATCCATTCTGTTCATCCAAATTTTATATTTTATATGAGAACGCAACCTCTACTGCTTGTCCTGATATTCATGGCACTCGGCTTATCGAAGGGCCGGGCGCAAAAGATACAGATCTGGGACAATCCTACCACCGAGTATGGAAACGTTTATTTTGACGGATTCTTCAATATCGCCATGGACATCACCAAGGTGGAGCTGAAAGAAGACGAGACCGTCGTTCGCGCTACGATCAAGAAACGCTCGGACTATCCCAATATGGGTCTGTTCCGGTTTTCAAAAGACACTTATCTCCTTGCTGACGGCAAGCACTATCCTGTGCAGTCGGCCGAAGGAATAGAGTTCGACAAGTTCCGCCAGACAGAAAAGAATGGCAGACTCGACGTGACCTTCCACTTCCGCCCTTTGCCAAAGAACACAAAAACGTTCGACTTCATCGAGGGGATGGAAAGGGAGCCTTCCAGATAAAAGGCATCAAGCCGGTGGAGGAAAGATGGAAAGACCTCTTTCCGTCTTATTGGCGTGACGACCAGACCGGAGAATGGGTGATTGCCTTCCTCGGCGACCGGGCCATCTATGACAACAAGATCTGGGATATGGAGGCTGAGATCACTCACAAGGGGAAAGAGGCAAAGATCACCCTAAGACATGACGGCGAGAAGATACCGGTTCAGATAGGCAAGAACCGGAAAGGCAGGCGCACAATACAGATCGGCAAGCAGAAACGAACCCTCTCATTGATTACCGGCCGCTTTATGCCCGACTATCCCGAGAAGGATACGCGTACTGATTTTGTTGATCTGGGCAACCGATCCGATACCGTTACGTTCATCGGTTGGCTAAAGGATATGCCTGACTATCTGAAAGACAAGAAACAGATTCAGGTGAACTGTTCCGACTTTATTAAAGACGAACAGGTGGAGCATACCGCCCTACTCGATTCGCTCGGTCGTTTCTCCATAAAGATTCCTCTTGCCAGCAGCTATGAGTTTTTCTTCGATTGGGGCCGGTGCTACATCCGCACGGTCTTTGAGCCGGGAAAAACCTATTTCCTCCTCTATGACTTTAAGGAAGGGCGCCGCTTCTTCATGGGCGATAATGTGCGCTTGCAGAACGAGCTTCTTAAATATCCCCTCGAATGGTTCGACAGGCAGATGGAAAAAGGCAATGACCTGGACGAATTTCTGGATGCCACCGACAGCATTCTAAGAGTTAAATACGCATTGATTGACACCCTCTGCCTTCAGCATCCGACACTCTCCACACGCTTCTGTCAGTTTAGCAAGGAAAATATGACTGCCCAAGCAGCACGCGAACTGGGACAGGCGCGATTCTATACGCCGACACTCCATCTGTCTCCTCGTGCCCGCCAATATGCCTACGAACATTTCTGGAAGGAAATGTCCAGGCCCTACACATTACACCGCGATTGGAGAGTTTTCATTCGCGACTATACAGATGACATCATTCCGAAAAGCGACGTGCTTGATTTTATTGAGGATTTTGCATCCAACGCCGAGGAAATTGAGTTTCTGAAAACATTTAAGTCGTGGATTAAAGAGACCAATGCCCGACTGGCTTCTATAAAAGACAAGGAGGAAAGGCAACATCTCGCGGAACAAATCAACAAGGAGAACAAAGACCTGATAAGAAAAGGATATGCTCTCCTCAATTCTCCAAAGGTACAGGAAATTATAAATAGTAAGATGTTCGTGAAGAATACGCGCCGGAAAATCCATGTGCTCGACTCCATCGGTGCCGATCCTTTCATAAAGAGAGTTCTTCTGTGTGAGGATGCCTATACAGCAATTGACAACACCCGTAAGCCCCTTAGTCAGGAGATAATGGACTCGTTGGCCGTATGGACCGATAACTCGCCGGCTCTTCAAGGTATTAGGGAGAAAAATGAATTCTACACAGCCCTTGCCAACCGGGAGCTGGATCAGCTGGTCTTGAAAACGGGCTCGGAGGTGGAGGGCTTGCAGGAAGGAAAGGAGATTCTAAGCAAGCTCACAGAGCCTTATCGGGGGAAATTTATTCTTCTCGATATCTGGGGGACATGGTGCAGTCCTTGTAAGGATGCGCTTTCTCACTCACAGGAAGAGTATCAGCGGTTGGCCAAATACGACCTGCAGTATATGTATCTCGCCAACAACAGTCCGAAAGACACCTGGGAGAATGTGATCAAAGAGTACGACGTGACGGGTAGCAATGTAGTTCACTTCAATCTGCCGGGTGAGCAGCAGCAAGCCATCGAGAGCTATCTCAAGGTCTCCGCTTTTCCGACCTATAAGGTGATCGACCCGGAGGGCCGCGTGCTTGATGTGACGGTAGATCCCCGTAATCTTGATTCCACCGAAAGGTTGTTCCAGCAGCTTACCGGCAAATAGCTTCCTGACACTTTCGCATGATGAAAGACTCCTAACACGTCAGAATAGATAATAGTTCTCTTTCTGATGTCTTTCAGATTTAAAAATGAACGACAGAACAAGGCATCCACTCCTTTCCGATCTCGCACAGACCGGAGAGAAGCGGATGCCTTACATCGTTGTAGCGTGTCCTTAATGGGCTTATACCGACTTCCGTTTTCCACCCATCTTCTTGACAAGAGGGGCAGAAGATACAGGAATGTATGGGATTGACATGGGGATAATGGCTTGGTAACTCAATTTAATGCCCTATATCACGTCCGGATATTCATCCGCATTTCATGGTTTGTCAAACATTACCGTTGCTTCTATCTTGAGCCTTTACCTCAACAGGAATGCTTGAACCCGTAGCCCGGAAAAGAGATCCGTTTCAAATACCGGCCTGCAGATATCACATCTGGACTGCTCTCTGATACGGAGGAGATGAAAGCCGCCGACAAGTCGGTATTTACCCCGGCTCGGTCGTTAAGCCACAAATACTTATCCTTAATATTATCCTATTGCCTTGCCGACCGGCTTCTACCCTCTCGCCGACATCCCGCCCGTCGCTTTATATTTAAGCTGTGCCTTTGACAATAGTGACAGACCGACAACCGGAAATAGAAGAAAATCATTCGGATCTCCCATATCCAATTCGGAATAAAAAAGCCCTCGCAACATTCGGTACATACGTTGCGAGGGCTCTATGATCAATAGGAACGTGGCTGCTGCCACTCCAATATATCCGAGAAATTATTCGGCACCGCCATTGTCGATGATCTTGATCTTCTGGCGGATAAGCTCGATATCGTCCTTCAGTTTCTGTGCTCTGCGGTTCATCTCACCCACAAGGGAGTTGCCCTTCTTCGAAGAGATGCTCAGGAAGCCGAGGTTATTCTCAAAGGTGGTCAGCTCCTGCTTCAGCTGTTCATAACGGCGCACCAGACGGCCACGCTCCGTGTCGACAGCATCCTCACCGCGCTTAGCCACAGACTTCAGATTCTGCTTGAAGTTGTCGAGACGGCGGTTGTTGATAGAGATGTGCAGCTTGCTATAAAGCTCGTTGAGGGTGTCGTGGTACTCCTTATACACCTTGTCCTTCTCTTTATAGGGCACATGTCCTACCTTATTATATTCCTCTACCAGAGCCTGGATCTTCTCCTGTGCATCGTCCGCGGTCTCCTCGAGAAGAGCCTTCATACGGGCAATGATATCACGTTTCTGCTCCAGATTGGCATGCTCCTCACTGTGCGTGCCTGCATGGGCAGCCTTGCGTGCCTCGAAGAAATGGTTGCAGGCACCGAGGAACTCAGCCCAGAGCTGGTCGCCCGTCTTATGGGGAACGACACCGACCGTCTTCCACTCTTTCTGCAGAGCGATGAGCTTGTCAGCCGTAGAACGCCACTCCGTGCTGTCCTGTAAAGCCTTGGCCTTCTCGATGAGCGCTTTCTTCTTCTCGATATTCTTAGCATATACTTCCTTCAGATTTTTGAAGAACTCTCCCTTGCGTCCGAAGAAGTCGTCGCAAGCGGCACGGAAGCGCTGGAAGATCTTGTCGTTCATCTTCTGCGGAGCGAAGCCGATGGTCTTCCACTCCTGCTGCAGCTCGATGATCTGCTTGGTGTGCTTGTCCCAGTCGCCAACACCTTTATTCTCTTCTTTGGCAATGGCCTCCACCTTCTCACAAAGCTCTGTCTTACGGTTCAGGTTGTCTGCCTCCTTGGCACGGAGCTCCTCGAAGTGCTGCTGATGCTTCTTGTTGATCACCGTGCTGGCAGCCTTGAAGCGGGCCCAGATCTGCTCGCGCAGATCCTTAGCCACAGGACCGGTCTCACGATACTGCTGGTGAAGATCCTGCAACTGGTGGAACGCGCTCACTACGTCTGGCTCGTCGGCCAGTTTCTCTGCCTCCTCGCAAAGGTGCGTCTTGATCTCAAGATTGCGTTTGAAGTCATACTCGCGTGCCTCACGGTTGAGGTTGAGCAAGTCGTAGAAATTCTCCACCTGGAGCTGATAGTTACGCCAAAGCTCACTAGCCTGCTGTGCGGGCACATTCTTTATCTCTTTCCACTCCTGCTGGAGCTGTTTGAATTCCTGGAACGACTTGTTGGCCTGATCGGGCGATGTTGCCAATGCCTTGATCCGGTCGATGATCTCGAGCTTACGCTTCAGATTAGCCTCTTTCTCAGCCTCCTGCTGCTGGAAGATGCGGGCGCGCTTCTCCTTGATGATCTGCATCTCGGCCTTGAAAGCATGCTCCACATCGTCGGGCATAATCTGATACTCATCAGGATTGCCACCTTTGTCAAGATAATCTTTCAGCGCCTGATCGCGCTCTGCCTGATGGAGACGATAGAAGCTCGACTTGAGGTGCTCCACCTCGTCTCTCGAAGGATTGTCCTCACTCTGGGCTATCTCCTTGGCACGCTCCAATACCTCTACCTTAGAAGTATAGACATGCCGGGCGGGACTCTCGGTCCCGGAAACAGCTGCTCCGGCCGGTGTCTCCTCTGCAGAAGCCTGCTCAACGGCAGATGGCTCTTCAGCCACGACTCCTTCTTCGGCAACCGTTGCTGCCGGCTGCTCCTTTACCTCAGAGGCGGCCTCAACCGTCTGCTGCTCTTCTTCTACCGGACGAGTTTCCTCTGTCCCTACCTTTCCCTGCTCCAGGGTGTTTTCTTGAGAGTCCATCATTTCACTGTTTTAAGTTTATGATTCGGATAAATACCATGCCGGCCTCTGCCCGTCCATACGGACGGAGGTGGGCACATGTCATAGAATAATGTTAAATACTTTGCAAACTTATATAAAAAAAATGGAACGCCGTCATCTTTTCCTCTTTTTTTGATTAAAAAAGTTTGATTTTATCGGCTAGTTCCCCAATAACGGCTTTAAAATTTGGCTTTTCATAATATTTCCACTAACTTTGCTGCTCATTAATGCAATGAAAAAGATAGCAAACGACATACTGAAAGTTGCCTTCTCGCTCGTTCTCGGAGGGGCCATCCTATACTGGATGTACCGCGATTTCGACTTCCGCAGCGTGGAATACGTGATCCTGCACGACATGGACTGGACATGGATGCTCCTGTCCTTTCCCTTCGGCATCATGGCCCAGGCATTCCGCGGCATCCGTTGGCGACAGACTCTCGATCCCATCGGCGAGCACGCGCGTACGCACGTGGCTGTCGATTCCATTTTCATCTCCTACGCCATCAGCCTGCTTATCCCCCGTATCGGAGAGTTCGCACGGTGCGGCGTCCTGAGACGCTGGGACGGCATATCATTTCCGAAGGCACTCGGTACGGTAGTGACGGAGCGTGCCATCGACTCATTGTTGGTGCTCATCATCACGATGCTCACCTTCGTCTTCAATTTCCGTACCTTCAACACGTTCTTCCAGAAGACCGGCACGCGGCTTGACAGTTTCCTGCTGCAGTTCTCCGTCACAGGCTGGATCGTCACAGGCATCTGCGCCGCGGCAGCCGTCGCACTGATCATCTACCTGTTGCGCCGTATGTCACTCTATAGTAAGGTGCGCACCACGATCCTGGGATTGTGGCAAGGCATCCTCTCCGTCAAGGAAGTGAAGAACAAGCCACTCTTCGTCTTCTACACAGTAGCCATCTGGGCTTGCTATTTCCTCCACTATTACCTGACGTTCTTCTGCTTCAAGGCCACCTCCCATCTCGGACTGGCCTGCGCCATGGTGACCTTCGTGGTAGGCTCGATCGCTGTCATCGTGCCCACCCCCAACGGAGCAGGCCCCTGGCACTTCACCGTCAAGACCATGCTCATGCTCTTTGGTGTGGCTGCCAACGCCGCCCTCTACTTCGTCCTCATCGTACACTCCGTACAGACGCTGCTGGTGGCCCTGCTCGGCATCTACGGCTGGACACACATCAGCTTCACCAAGAAGAGGGCCTTACAGCACTAGAACGACAAGCAGGCACACAACGCCCTGTCCTCATATAAAGGAATGTCGGCCGGACAGGACAAGCCATCCTCTTCGGACATATACAAAAGAATAATAGTTTCACCAAAATAACAGATACTATGAGCGAAATTAAAGATCTGAAGCCAGCAGCCATCTGGCGCAATTTCGATGCCCTCACACAGGTGCCCCGCCCCTCGGGCCATCTAGAGAAGGTACAGCAGTTCCTGCTTGATTTTGCCAAGCGTGTAGGTGTGGAAGCCTTCAAGGACGCCGGTAACAATATCGTCATGCGCAAGCCGGCCACTCCCGGCATGGAGAACCGTAAGACGGTGCTGCTGCAGGCTCACATGGACATGGTGCCTCAGAAAGCACCCGACAGTACACACGACTTTGTCAACGATCCTATCGAGACCTATATTGAGGACGGATGGGTAAAGGCTAAGGGCACGACCCTGGGAAGTGACGACGGCATCGGTGTTGCTGCCATCATGGGTATCATGGAGAGCACTGACCTGAAACACGGTCCCATTGAGGCTCTCATCACTGCCGACGAGGAAACGGGCATGTATGGTGCCAACGATCTGCCCGAAGGCGAGCTGAATAGTCAGATCCTGCTCAACCTCGACTCCGAGCTCTGGGGCAAGTTCGTCATCGGTTCGGCCGGCGGCATCGACATCACCGCCACACTGGGCTACAAGGAAGTGGCCAACGATCAGGAGACAGCTTGCAAAGTGACACTGAAAGGTCTGCGCGGCGGCCACTCCGGTCTGGAGATCAACGAAGGCCGCGCCAACGCCAACAAGCAGATGGTACGTCTGGTACACACTGCCATCGCCACGCTCGGCGCCCGTCTGGCCACCTGGCACGGCGGCAACATGCGCAACGCCATTCCTTTCAAGGCAGAGACTGTACTCGCCCTGCCAAAGGCCAACGTCGAGGCTCTGAAGGCTCTCGGTGCCAAGCACAAGGCAATGATCGATAATGAGTTCCACGGCATTGAGAAGGAGTGTGAGCTCACCGTAGAGGAAGTGGCCAAGCCTGCCACCCTCGTTCCCGGAGAGATCCAGGACAACCTGGTAGATGCCATCTATGCCTGCCACGACGGTGTGATCCGCATGATCCCCGCCTACCCCAATGTGGTGGAGACGTCCAGCAACCTCGCCATCATCGACATCGAGGACGGCAAGGCTGCCATCAAGATCCTGGCCCGCTCCAGCCGTGAGGATATGCGCGACTATGTGACACAGACCCTCGCCAGCTGCTTCTCCATGGCCGGCATGAAGGTGGAGACCAGCGGTGCCTATGGCGGTTGGGATCCCAATCCCGACAGCGAGATCCTCCAGCTCCTGCAGAAGATCTACAAGGAGCAGACCGGCAAGGACGCCATCGTACAGGCCGACCACGCCGGACTGGAGTGCTCGGTGATCCTCAGCAAATATCCCGGCATGGATGTCGTGTCTCTCGGACCTACGCTCCTCTCGCCCCACACGACGAACGAGCGCTTCGAGATCGCCACGGCAGAGCCGTTCTGGCAGTTGCTCACCACAACATTGGAGCAAATCAGCGAGAAGTAAAACAAAAAAGCGGAGAATCGTTTGGTTCTCCGCTTTATTTTTTCTAATTTTGCAGACGATAACAAACAAAATCAATCATTAATATGGACGATTATCACGCGGAAAACTACAAGATCTGACGTGAGGATTCGGCTCTATGCAGCTAATCCCCACGAATTTTTCTTATTATCAAAGGAGATTAGCTACTATGAGAACATATTGGAACATTGAGAAGAGCCTGAAGGCCATCAATGAATGGCAGCCCAACTGCTGGATTCAAGTTACATGTCCTTCAGAGGATGACCAGCGCGAGCTGGAAGAGCGTTTTAAGATCCCCGACTATTTTCTCCCCGACATCAGCGATACCGACGAGCGTGCCCGCTATGAGTACGACGACGGATGGATGCTCATCATCCTGCGTATCCCCTTCGTCAAGGAGATCCGTTCGCGCACGCCGTACACCACCGTACCCTTGGGCATCATCCACAAACGCGATGTCACCATCACGGTGTGCTACTACGAGACAAACATGATGATCGATTTTGTGAGCTATCAGCAGAAGCGCGGCGTAGGATTCACCGACTATGTCGACATGATCTTCCGCCTCTTCCTCTCTTCCGCCGTATGGTATCTGAAACGGCTGAAGCAGATCAATTCCCTCATTGAGAAAGCTAAGCACAACCTCGACCACGAAGTGAACAACGCGAGCCTCATCGGACTGTCCCGCCTGCAAGACTCGCTCACCTACTTCATCACCTCCATCAGAGGCAACGAGAACCTGTTGCAGAAGCTGAAATTCAAGCTGCAGGTCGACGAGCTTGACGCCGACCTCATCGAAGATGTCAATATCGAGATGTCGCAGGCTCGCGAGACCACCAACATCTATTCCGACATTCTCGAATCGACGATGGACACCTATTCGAGCATCATCAACAACAACATCAACAACGTGATGCGTACACTCACCTCGGCATCGATCATTATGATGAGCGGTACCTTCATCGCATCATTGTTGGGCATGAACGTACCCAACGGTCTGGAGCACAGTCATATCGGCTTCATCATCGCCCTCATCATCTCGTTTGCCGTCAGCCTCCTATGCTGGTTTATCATGAAATTCAAACGATTGATATAAATATCAGAAAAATACGTCCCATTCCATTTGTCCTCTCTTGTGAGCGTCAAATGGAATGGGACGATTCTTATTCTCCACCCCGGAAATACCATTACGGTGCACGTGTTTTTTTGTCAATGCATGTATTATACCTTTTATAATCCACGCACTGATGCAAAGAGGAGCCGTACTGACACTGCAAGAACAGTCTATGCGCCACCGGTTCTGACCTATAATCCCCCACCGGGCATTTAAGCGCCAATATTCATCTTGTATCATTCATTGGCCTGCCCGACATCGCCATTCCCCTTTCCGACAATCCTTCTGCCACCTCTATCCCTTACGGCCGGAGCGCCGCTGCTTCCATCACTTTCTGAAAACAAGTCATCTCCTGTTCATATTCCCTGACGGCAATATTCTCCGGTGCGCCCCTGCCACATCTTATACAATTTCTCTTGCCTGTTATACGTCCGTCTATGCTCACAATCGCATCTTCACCATAGGGTTGAACCTCATGGTCAGCTTCCGCAGCGTACCAGTAGAAGGCAACGACACATATACGTTTTGCCTGATTCTATCTGTTTTATGCTGCCAATACATATCAAGTGAACGGGAAACAGAAATTTACGGACTCTAGAATATCCTTTTACAACAAAGTCGTTGCTCTTCATTATATATAAAAAAATCTTAAAAATAATGTTCGCACGATACAAGATTAAGATAAAAACGCATATATTTGTGATATCTATTTGATATCATATTCTTTCATCTAAAACTTCTAAAAACACCTTCATTTTATGGAAAACAAGGAATTCATTTTCAAGGGAATGACACTCAATGGCATCGGCATGCTCGTTCTCAACCTGCTTCTCTACGTCGTGTCCGTAGGCCTGATAGTTCTTGCGCTCGAAATGTTTAGTGGTATAACTGCCATAACAACAAGTGTGGCAGGCAGCATTCTGTTCATTGCCAACATCATCGCCAGCTGCGGCTTCGTGAAAGTCGAGCCGGGCGAGGCACGCGTGATGATGTTCTTCGGCAAATACCGCGGCACGTTCAACACGCCCGGATATCATTGGATCAACCCGTTCATCACCACCAAGAAGCTGTCGATGCGCGCACGCAACCTCGATGCCGAGCCTATCAAGGTGAACGACAAGACGGGCAACCCGGTGATGATTGGCATGGTGCTGGTATGGAAACTGAAAGATACATACAAGGCGATGTTCGAGATCGACGCACAGACCATGGCAGAGTCGAAGGCCGCAGGCGACGCCGCTGCAGCAAGTACAAAGACAGCCAACATTATGAATGCCTTCGAGAAATTTGTACGCATACAGGCCGACGCCGCCCTGCGACAGGTGGCCGGACAGTATGCCTACGACGACGGCGAGCAGGACAACGGCGAACTGACCCTGCGCGACGGTAGCGACGAGATAAACAAGGAGCTTGAGGCAAAGATCGACGAGCGCCTGGCCATGGCCGGTATTGAGGTCATTGAGGCCCGCATCAACTATCTGGCCTACGCTCCCGAGATTGCGGCCGTGATGCTGCGCCGCCAGCAGGCCGAGGCCATCATATCGGCACGCGAGAAGATTGTGGAGGGTGCCGTATCAATGGTGAAGATGGCTCTCGACAAGCTTTCGGACGAAGAGATCGTCGACCTCGACGAGGAGAAGAAGGCAGCTATGGTGAGCAACCTGCTCGTTGTGCTCTGCGGTGACGATACGGCACAGCCCGTCATCAACACCGGAACGCTGAACCACTGATATGATTCTCATCATTGGAGGTGTGCCGTCAGACCGTCAGCGCACCTCCCGGAAATCTCATAGCCCATATCCCATGTTCAAAAAGAAAAGCAAGAAACAGTTGATGGAATTCAGCCGTCCGCCAAAGCTGTCGGGCAAGGCCAACGTGTGTGTCGGTCTACCGCTGACAGCCCTTTGGCTGCTGCGCTGCTGGAAAATTGACTGCTGGTATAATAGCACAACGATATTTTCATACATCGTACTCCTACTGATGCTGAGCACCGGCATCTACCGCTGGGCGTTCCGCAAGGGTGCCATAAGCGACACGGTTACGCTTGGAGGCTTCAACAACCGTATGTACCTGCGCTACAGACAACTGTATATGCCGGTTGGAATTGCGGCAGGATTTCTGCTGATATTTCTCTTCACGACATTACCCTCACTCATAAGCTATGGCATTAAGGGACTAAGCGTTCAGACGTTTTCAGACGACCTGACTACCTTCGGCTGGATGTATATCCTGGTTTTATATAAAGTTCTGAAGTCATACGTCGACTTCTACGAATATTACCGCTCGTCCGAAGCATCGCGGAAGAAGGTCGACTGATATTGATTATACTGCAGACAAGGAGGAATGAAACATGATTAAACAATACCTAAGCAGCATAGGCATAACAAAATACAGTTGCAACGCAAGACTGTATGGCAAAATACATATCGGCATAGGACTGCTCGCTATGCTGTTCATCATTGCATGTATAGTCATTGAAGGAATGCCGGAGCCGATGAACTTGATTATTACAAGTCTGATAGCCATGGGCTTCTTAGGCTATGGAGCATACTTCACATGGCTGTGCGGAAAGCCACAGAAACGTGAGATTGTGCTCGGCTCATGGTCCAACAGACTGTATCTGCGCAACAGATGGCTGTTCATCACGGCAGGTATCATCACCAGCATGGCAGGATTTGTCGTCACTATAATGATTGTATCGCTGATTTCCGACGGCTATGAAGGCATGATCTCAGCGATGCCAAAGAAGATAAACGACTGGTTCGCACTGCTGATTCTGCTCATATACAAAGTGTTTCATTCCTACATGAGCTATTATCTGTACTACCGCTCGCCCGAATACAGGGCTTCGCTGAACAAACATAAAGACACTATACGGGCATAAATGGCAGTAGGCTGTAAGACCGCCGGACGCAAACCCGCAAACAGAGAAGATGAAGAAAGACAATAACACCAAGAGCTTTGTCCTGCGTGTGGACTCAGAGACGATGGCAGCCATAGAGAAATGGGCTGCCGACGAGTTCCGTTCCACCAACGGGCAGCTGCAATGGATCATATCGGAGGCGCTGCGCAAAAGCGGACGACTGCCCAAAAAGGAACGCGTGCGCAAAGAGGAGGAGAATGAAGAATGACATACCGTGAACTGTGGCGCACACGGTATGGCAAAGGGGGAGGCATACGCCCTATCGGCTATCTGCCGGATGTATGCCTCGCTCCATATTCTATTCCTCAAACGTGTTCTCGCCCGTCTCGTAGCTTGTCGCCATATCCTTGAGGATGCCTATCATCTCTTGACGGAAGTCATCAGGAGTGAGGACTATGATCTTCCGGCCATGCCACAATAGCTCCTGCTCGAAATCGCGCGTGGGACTGACATTGAGTTCGTAGTCAGTATAGGAGAGATCTTCAGCATCGCGTATCTTGACCTGGCTCTCATGCAGCGGCACTTCATTAATGTAGTTGTTCTCCGGAAAGAAGGCACGAATGCGTATCTTCCTTGGCGGGAGGTTCTGCTGCCGGATGATGCCATAGTAGCCGTCGTAGAAGTTGTCGGGCTTCAATAGCTCCTGTGTCTCCTTCGACAGATACTGCTTCTCACATACTATCTCCATATAGCGAATGCGGTCGAAGGGCAACACACGCGGACGATAATCAGAGCCGTCTTGGTTGGACTTCGGAGCACGGCCATTCTGTTCCATCAGATTGCCAATGACATACCAACGCTGGTGGAACAGGCGGAGGAAAGCAGGAGCTATCTTCATCTCCATCTCGTCACCGTAGGGCGTGCGGTAATCGAACTTGATGGCATACTGCTTGTCGATAGCCTGGATGATATCGTCGAGATAATACGTATTCTCGGGCGCTTTCTCAAGCATCACCTTATCGTAGTGTTTCAGCATGTCGCCGAGTGATGCCATGCGCAGCGAGCTGAGCAGCCAGTCAGTAAGTTCTTTGTCGGAATATGGATCCTGACGGATACAATATCGGTATCCATTAGCCTTATCACACTCGATCTCTATGCCAAAGATATCGGATATATCCTCCCGGTAGCGGTGGAAAGTGCGTGTACTGAGCGGTTTACCGTCGATATTACTCGACGACTCGGCCCATTCATCACATATCTCCGGCAGCGTCATGCTCCGGTGCGACAGCTTACCAATCAGCCAACAGTAAAATTTTACCCTACTGTCCATAACATATCAATAATTCCATATACTTCAAATCCCGTGCAAAGGTGTTAAGACCCGACTGCACTTTTCCCTTTCTTCCCCCGATGAGACGTCTCTCAAGGATGATGTAAAGAGCATCATCGGGGTATTCTCGACTACTCCTTGCCATTCCCTGCCAGCATCGTACCTTGCCCCTTGACAACCAATAACGACAAGGCACGATGGTTGCTTTATGTCCTGGAGGTGGTGTGAACGCCAACGACTATCCCGATCATATTCCTGTGAATGTCATTTCAAGAAAGTCCCGATCACCTTGTGCCAGAATTCCCATGAGTAACCGACTGAGGGATGATTGACCGCCATGACCTTGACGCGTCCGTCACCACTCAGGGCATAGCTGCCGGTATAGACAGTGTAGCCGTCGATATTGATGTCCTCGCCGTCCTGCCATCGCTCTCCGCCCGGCATCTGACCCCACAACCGGTTGCCCCAGGCAATGATATATTGCGGGCAGTACTGGTCAAGCACGCTGAAGAAGGCCTCCTCAGCCTGACGATACTCATCACGGGTTCCTGCCTGTCGTGTCCCGTCCATTGCCACTTGCAGGTAGTTGTAGAACATCACGCTTTGCCAGATACGCTGTCGCTCCGGCCAGTCCGTCTCATGTCCGACAAGACTACGCTCGAACTTCAGGAATGTGTTCATCCAGCGTTCGCGTGACTTCTGTTCATTAAGATAATCACTGACGACACCATTAGTAAACGCCATACACTCCCGATGATTGACCATATTGCCGCAATCGGTACAACCCTCCTCACAGTAGTGGCTCTCACCGAGCACCATAATGCGCTTGCCAAAGATGCCACCTGTGGAATAGTCCTTGCCCACATAGGGCTGAAAGAAAGCTTTATTCATCGTTATAGATTTTTTATTTCATCCAACTCTTGCCATATCCGTAAGTAGGGATACTTGAAAGAAAATCTTGGGCGAGTATGATAACTGCCACAGTTGGGACATCTCAGTGGCTGCGAATATACAGAAGCCCTCCACTCGATGTCCATTCCCTTGAATCTATGCCCGCAATCGTCGCAGACAAATGTTGTCATTCCTCTAAACATAACACTACCGTTTTATTGTTTACGGGTACAAAGATAGAGGATAGGTATGTCAAATGATGACAAAGGATGTAATTTTTTACGAGATTTGTGTGTGGGCATTATTATTTATTAGGTTAAACACGATAACAACTGTCGCATCTTGGAACCGAATGTCATTCACCGTAATCTGTTGAAGGACTTGGCGTACCTTGTCTATCTTTTGCAGATGCACGACGACGTGCTTGTCCTTGCCGATGTCCACATAGTCAGAGTACTTCGATGTCGGAATGATGGCCAACAATATCTTGATAAGCAAGTCACCCCCACGACCAGCGTCGTAACTCAAGTGCAGTTCTTCGTTTTGTAGCTTTTCCACTGTGATGTTCAGCCACACTATCTTGTGCACTGTCCCGATCATCGGAACCCGCATTTTCTGCTCATAACCAACTGTCACCGTCTTATCGTTGACAGTTTTAAGCAGGATTTTCTTGCCTGTCTTAGCTACAAGAATGTCATATATTTCTTGAAACGAAACAGATAATGTCATAAAATCATTATTTTCAAATCTGTCATTTTTCTGTCTCCAGCCTTAACCTTAGGCGAACGGAATTCAATTCTTTATTCACCAGAAAGGGCTTCTAAAGTTGGTTGAACTCAATAAAATTATTGCCAAAACTATCAAAATTAATGGCCACATCAACCATCTGACAAGGGATACTGTCACAGTTAAGGCTGTGTCGTTTGTTCTTGTCATTCATGTTGAAGTGGCCATCCATAGGAAAATGTTTTCATTCCTACCCCAACTAATTCTCACATAATAATAGTGAGAAAGTCAGTTGGGGGAAGTTAAATGAAAAAAGCTCGATTTTGATATTATCATCGAAAGCTGTATTCCCTTACTTCTTCTTCGATCTTTTGAAGAATACATTCCCCGTTTCTAACAATATCTCCCAAATTCTTGATCTTGATTCAGGAGCAGGATCACAGAATATTTTTATTTTACCCATAGCTATTTTTTGTTACTATTGTTATTATTACTTCCATTAACTTTACCGTCATCAAGCATGTCGCCAATGACTTGAGCAATCTCTCCAGCTGTTTTGATTATAACACCCCAATTCATAATTAAAAAAATTAAAAGTTGTATTTCTTATCTCTTTATCCACCCCCTTCCTCCATTCCTGGAGTAGTACAGCCCCTTACTGGTGTTGGCGAGCAGGATGCTGCCATCGACCTGGAGGCTGAAGAAGTCTCCATAGGAGGCCGTATTGGAACAACGTACTGAGAACGAGCGGGCAGAATTGGTGGAGACATAGATGCCACGGGAAGTGGCAGCGAGAATCTCACGACCGAAGGCAATCAGATCACGAAATGTGCCGTATGATGTGCTGTTGGCACAACGTGGTGACCATGAGCGTCCACCGTTGGTAGACACCTCGATGGTATTCTTGCCCGGATTGATGCGAAGCAGCTCTCCCTTGGAGAAGAGGCCACCACCGATTTTAATCATCTGAGGCATAAGGCATACTATTTTTATTGTTTATAGATTACGGTCTATGTTGACCACTTAGTTTATTTGTTAGGGAATTACGAAGAAGCCGGTGTGAACTCCTGCTGTTCACACTTTCCAAGTAGTCAGGCTCTGGTAAAACCTATAAAGAAAGAAAATATGAAAGAGGAATCCACACCGTATACACGGTGTGAACCCGCTCAGACCATTCCCGTTCTTCTTTATATTTATAGCTTCAATTTACCAGATTTCGACTACAAGAACAGTATTTTGTCTGCACGAGGACACATATTAGTTCGTGACCAGAGGAAAGTGATGTTGGAGAAATGCTCCCACTTTCACTATCCGATGGCAAATTTAAGAAACGTTCTTCAAACGGCCAACAGATTCGCGAACTTTTTTGTGGATTCCTCATATTTTTAGAACAGTGATACAAACCAGCTGTCAAGCTCCATCACCCACTTCACAATGAAGTAAATCAGGACACAAAGTATGACGATGAATATCGCCGACCAGGCAGCCTTCTTATTGACTTCTTGAATGACCTCCTTGTCATCGTTGACATAGCCGGTGATGAGTCTCAGGTTGGCTACGTAGCTACGATTGAAGATATCGATAATGTCGCCTATAAAGAAAGGTATTGCGCCAAGCAGTGCGTCCTTCAAGACATTGCATATCACTGCAAGGGTCAGTGGGATGGACCTTACATGCACCAGGGCGAAGTAAACAAACGGCAAAGCGAGGAAACTTGACAGTATATCGCTGACGCCACCCGGTATCAAGCCGATGAGAGGGTCGATGAAATACTTGTCCATATATTTTGCCGTCTTGTCCATGATGCGGTAAGATGTGGTGCTCATCAATGCCTCACGCCTGGCTTGCTTCTCCGCCTCACGTTTCTGCTCACGTGCGAGCGCCTCCTCCCGCTGCCGGTCTTCCTGCTGGAAGTTCATGCCCATATCTGCCTGGGCTTGCTGTCGTCTGTTGTTTGCCATATCGTCAGAGAATTACCACGACCAGCATACGGCTGGCCTATTATCTTTTACAATGTTATCTGCTTTTTTCCGTTGATGAAGTCCTTGAAGTCCTGCTCCGAAAGACTCTGACCACTGAGTTCGCTGAGCATGAGCAAAGCCTGCTTGCGGTCGTCTTCGCTGTTGGCGAGATTGGCACGGCGTATGACCTCACGCACAAAGGCACTCTTGTTGTCGATGGCCTTGATTTGCTGGCGGAAGTCAGAGGCTATCTTGCCAAACGCCTCATCGTAGGCGGCACCGGCAAGCCTGCCCTGCAGTTGCCGTGTCTTCAGTTTGAGCGCACTGTCGAGCAACGAGATACCTTGTTGCAAGGCTTGTTCAGATGCCCCGGCGACCTGTGCGAGGTCTTCTTCGGAATATCCCCGATTCTCCTCCTCCGTCCCTCGGTAATCGTCCACGCCATTGAGCACTGCGATGGCAGTGTCACGGTCGGTATGAAGATGGTCTGCCAGAGTAGAAGTGAAGAGAGACAGGTTGTTCTCAATGTCGGCAGGCAGTAGCTCTGTCCCACTATAGTCAGGAATATCGACCGTACCCACCAGCCGCTTGTCGAGTCTTGTCTCCATGATCTCGCGACCAAGCCGGAGCATGGCAATGACCGTGCGGAGATGGGGAAGCATCTTCAACTGCACATCGTCCGATGCATTTAGCTTTGCCCGGATCTGTTTGTTGATCTCATCAAGTTTCTGCTTGACGAGATGCCGTTCCTGCTTCTTGGCATTCATGTCGTTTTGATGCGACGTCAGCTCATCCTTGTCGAGCTTGAGGTCCACCTGATTGCTCTCATACTCCCGCACGAGCGGATAGCACACGGCATCCCACTCGGCATAGTTGCGGCTATAGGTCTTGTTGGCATGGCCGAAGGTAAAGATGTTGACAAGGAAGAAGGGCTTCGACGGTTTACGCGCCTTCGCATCACGGTAGCTTGCAGCCTTTGACTCGAGCGTCTGGGTAAGGTCACTGATCAGGCTCTGATAGACGTCGATGTTCTGCAGATGGTCGTTGATCTCACCGTCCAATGCCTTCACCCGGGCAAGCAGTTCCTTGCGCTGTTCCTCCAAGGGCCGGATCTCCACATTATCATATAGTGATGCCGTAATCGCCTTGATGTCCGACGTCATCAGCTTCGCCGCATGGCGCAGATAGAGGTTTGCCTTAGGGATGACCACATCGTTGAGAGTCTTATAGATGACTAGCAGGCGTCCGAGATCAGCCTTGATGCGTGTGGTGTCGCGCTTAATGCTCGTCTTGAAGGTGGTGAGGTCGGTTCGTAACAGGTTGGTACGCTCCCTGGCTTCCATATAGTGGGTGAGCATGCCCAGTCCCGCCATTGCCAGTCCAAGTGTCTTGTTGTCCTTTCCTGCCGATTTATAGGCCGCCGCACTGTTCTGCAGGGACGTTTGGAAGCTGTCGGATATCTCGCTGATGAGCGCGGAACAGGTGTCGCTTATTCTGTTATACTCCAGTTCCGTATGCTTCAGCATGCTGTCGACATCAAGAAACTGTACTTGACTGAAGTCGAAGAGATTGGGGGCTACGGCCTTGATGGAGTCGCCATAGATGTCGATCAGCTGCATGGCATATTCCTGATACGTGGCTACGATGTCGGTACGCAGCGTGGTGAAGTCAGCGATGTTGCGTCTGACTGTATCCTCGCCTTCATGGTAGGTGCCCACCATCTTTGAGTAGCGGTCGAAGAGAGTGGAGGCTTCCGTACGTACGGCCTTCACGCCACTCGTACCCATCACCTTATCCATCATCTTCGAAGCCTCCTTTACCGTAGCCGCCTGCATATTCAGGTTGATGTCGTCTTGCAGTTTTGAGAGCGTGAGGGAGGTCTTGTCGAGCTCCTTACGGGCCATCTCCATGGCGTCTTCCGGCTTGTCGTTGTTGAGCAAGTCCGTCATTTGGTATTCGTTGATGAGCGGACTGCGGCTGTCGTTGGTAACGAAAGCCCGTTTGATGTTGCTGTCATTATTGAAATAACGGTATGCCTCCAGTGCCAGACGGCTTACGTCTATGGAGTCGGCATTAATGCCGTATTGCTTCAACTCGTAGGCAAGATCCGCACGCAAGTAAGTCTCACCATCCTTACACAGCTTTGCTGCAATGTTGCGGATAGCCTCGTAAATGTTCTGAGAATCATTCTTGTTCATGCCATCATCGTTTTTAGTTGACAATTAAAATAGCTCTGGCATCCTTAGCCATCGATGCGGGTCTGTCAGCTGATCATAGAAGATATAGTGCAGGCCCAATACCAGAAGGAGGGCTATGGCAAATGCCAGTATCTTTACGCAGGATTTCTTTGATATGAACGTCATTGCAATCAATTAAAGTATATGTATGTTCTATTATCTGTTTATCTCGCTCATTGGAAGCTCGTGGTCGTACTCCGCATGCGCCATAATGGTGAAGCTGCTCATACGCAACACGTCGGCAAGAGAATAGCGGAAGTGGCAGCAAAGAGCATAAAGCATGTTGCACATGGTAATGTCCTTGACATGCAAGTTTGCTCAATGCGCCGTCGGCTCGAGTGTCACCATCATCAAGGTGTCGGTGAGCTCCCTCCGTGCCTCTTCCTCCGTCACGCCGAAGTTCTGCAAGATCTCATGGATGATTTGCATCGCGTGGCGGTCTCTCTTATCGTTTTCACAATGCAAAGATATTGGACCGGTGTGCCAAATATTGTCAAAGGCATAAAAAAGTTTGGAAAAATAGTTTTTATGACTACCTTATTATATATGATTGTACGATCAGATCTAAACAGCTTGACTGACGGGTTTAGGCAACAGGGCCCAATAAAGAATATGCCCATAATGGTCTCGCCGCTCCTTTAGGACTTCCCCATAGTGGCTTACCCCTAAGGCAACACCGGTTTGCGAAATCGGTAGACCTAATTAACGCCAACTTACATTAACGCAATTCCCACCTTAAAAGAACTCACTTGGAGCAAGCTAATGACAGAATAATTACGTTGGAAGATAAATAAAATATCAATATGCCGAAGACTAGCCGCATGCCAAGAATACATTGGGGCCGAAAGTAAATACTGCCAGATTCGTCTTGACGGATTGCAGCATACCGGCAAATAGGATTGTGTGCACATTTCTTCATCAAACCCATCAAGGACCTACAGAAAGATTTTAAGACATCAAGGATGCTCAATATGGGCCAGTTGCGCAGCAGCCCGTTCGTAATCAATAGGACCGCTCCGCATGAAGGGCGGAAAATGGATGCAGGAACCAGATAGTGAGAAATGACCTTCATACAAGGATATTTAAAAACGGGAAAAATAGGGAAATTTTGCGAAAATTTCCCTATTTTTCCTTATTTCCTCATTTCTTTTCCACAATATAAGTTGTCTTGCGCCATGCACCTGTCAAAGCCTCAATTCAAAGTCTGCCACGTCGATCTATCGCCCAAACCTATAGTCTACATCGTGGAAATGCGACATCTGACTGAAGTACCGTTCGTGATGAAGCTCCATGCTCACCTCACTGCAGCCCGTGCTGCAAGCTGGGCTCACCCGATAAATATGGGGGAAGATATGCTGCTCAAATGAAGTACAGGGATGAAAAGCAGAGGGATGGCTCAAGGGGGCGTGTATGGAATGAATGCGGGGAATGAAACCCGGATCATGT
>ERZ779673.331-NODE-331-length-22209-cov-3.247495_pt1 | contig 22209 bp, 26 predicted proteins | sample MGYA00511956_ERZ779673 | MGnify/ENA primary metagenome ERZ779673 (study PRJEB29588, sample SAMEA2152065) | human gut metagenome | biome: human gut; feature: human-associated habitat; material: faeces | place: Denmark | collected 2008/2010 ... | reverse complement strand
GGAAGAGGAAAGGCAGATGGCATCTTTTACTGCATTGATATTTTCAGGGGCGAAGCCAAGGCTGTTATTCTGCAGCCTGGTTAGAAGTTCGACCTGCTCTATTGGGGAAATCTTCAAAGAAGATTCCATCCAATAAGTGGAGAAATCACCGCTCATGTTTTCGTTACCATATCCGATTTCTTGAATATAGCTGTAAACGTCAGAGGCTCCAAGCTGTTCATCCAATGTCTGGAAATACCAGTTCACGGAGGAGTTCATTGCAGACTGTAAGGTCTGATCCGCATTCCATGCTTCAAAAGGATAGCTTTCTCCATTCCACGCAATAAAGGAGTTTTCTGGTGTAATGACACCTTCTTCCAAACCGAACAAGGCATCATATATTTTGTAAGTGGAGTTTGGTGCAACCCGCAGGGTGGCATGCTCCTTGTCGTGTATGCTCCATTCATCATTTTTCAAATCGTATAAAACAAAGCTACCTTCGTATTCTCCGAAGTATGTGGAGAGGTCTACATAGGAAACATTCTCAGAAGAGGAATCCCATTGATACTGGCTTCCGTCTGCTGCGTATGTAGAAATAAAAGGTGTGAATCCAAGTAGAAGGACAACAGTCAACATGAATGCAGTCATACCTTTTATTCTTTTCATAAATGTCGGCTTCTCATAAGAGGCAATGTTAATAATTCTCCGTTTCATCTGCTCCATGTTTCCACCAAGGCCGGCAGCAAACGGAAAAGGAGTAAGTGAAACCTTCTCTGCAAAGTTAATCAGTGTATTGCCATAATCTTCGTAAGCATCCTCTTCAAGCATTTTCAAAACGGAAGTGTCACAGGCAACCTCTCTGTCATTACGCATTTCTTTCAATGCATACCAGACAAGAGGATTGAACCAATATACCACTCCGGCAAGGTTCATCAGATAACTGGCAATAGCATCTTTGTGCTTATAGTGCTGCAGTTCGTGTAACAGCATGTACCGCATATCGGATTCGTTGTAATCAGAGATCAGATGAATCGGCAGATAAATACACGGTTTCAAAAGTCCCACAATAATCGGGGATTTCAAAAATGCGGTGCTGTAAACAGGTATATTTCTGTGAATTCCCATTTCCTCTAAACATTGATGATATAGTCTGCGTACTTCCGGGTTCTGGAGGAGAAGCGCCGATTTCTCCAAAGTGCGTAGGCGGAGCGAGGATTTGATTACCAATATGATCATTGCAAAAATGCCTATAATCCATATCCCCAATAATATGTATCCGGCAATGGATGGTGTTTCGCTATTTACAGAAAGGGTAAAGTCATTCATCCAATTTACATTTCCGGTTGGATCGGCCCCAATGGTTTCTCCCATAGCAGTTCCAGTATTGGAAGATGGAGAGCTTCTCAGGCTGCCGAGCCACGAGAAAATTTGAGGAAATCCGATTAAACGGAACGGTATAAAGGGAACTACCAACAACCCAAGCAACAGGAACCACAGATTATACTGCATACGGCTGGAAAGGTTGTTTTTGAATATCCGCTTGGCTATCAAAAGAATTCCGATGATACCGCTGATAAATACATTGCATATTAAAAAGCGTATCATAAAATCAGCCACGTTAATTGCCTCCTTTTTTTGACCTCTTTGAAAGAAGGGAGCGGAGGGTATCTATTTCTGTTTCAGACAGTCTGTCATTTTCTATATAGGCAGACAGCATGGCAGTGATATCTCCGTCATAGTATCGTTCCAGAAAAGAATTGCTTTCCTGGCCGATGTATTCGTTTTCCTTCACGACTGGGGTGTAAACAAACACTCGGCCCTGTTTTTCATAAGTCAGAGCGCCTTTGGTCACAAGGCGTTTGATTAAAGTCTGTATCGTTTTCGGACTCCAGCTTGTGGTCTGTAATAATTTATCTGTTATTTCATTTGTACTGATCGGCGCATGTTTCCATACGATTTTCATAACTTCAAATTCAGCTTCAGAAATCTGTGGTAAATCACTCATTTCAAATCCCTCCTAAAATCTTACAACTGTAATAAATATATTATAGACGTTATTTATGTGGTTGTCAATTTCAGAAAAAAGATATTGACTTGAAATCCTACTTATGTAATAATTGAAATATTACAAGGGTAAGATTTGAAAAAGGCAACAAAAAGAAAAGAACCAGAATCACAATGGATTAGCTGGTTCCTTTACTCGTTTGAATTACCTCTTTTATGTATGAGTGCTAAGAGGTATTCAATTGCTGGAAGAATCTCGGCTGCCTCTTGCTCATTACATTCCTGTAGCATCAATAACAGTTTTTGTTTTTTCACCCCGTCCGTGGCAGTGGCAGGGTGGAAAATCTGGTCTGCAGGAATGTGTAAATAAGCGATGATCTGGCACAATACTTCGAACTTGAGATTCCCACGGTCGTTTTCAATATTCAGTATTGTACGTTCATCACAACCTATTTGTTCAGCTAATGCTGCTTGAGATAGATGGGCTTCTTCTCTGTCAGCCCGAACTACCTTCGCAAGATTTTTTACATAGTCATGCATTACAATTCACCTCAGAGATAGTTTACACTACAGGTTGGATATTATGAATTACATCGAAATACAGGTACGAGATGAAATAAATTACACTATAAAAGGAGAAATCACATGGACACAGGAAAGCAACGTAGAATGCGATGTTTGTTGAAGTTACTGAAATTTGCCCATGGATAAAAACGCATTGATAGGTGTATCGCAATTCACAGAATGATAGAATTGCGATACACCTATTTTATATTTCAAGAGAAAATAAAAAGGAGGCATATCTGATGGCTTGGAATGCGTTGGTGGAGAACCGAGAGGATTTCATGGAGCAGTGGACGGAACAGCTGCAGAGCGAGAACCTCTTGGAAGGTTATCGAGCAGAGAAGTTCATAGAATATACTGATGGAGCAGAACTTCTGACAGAGATGGATACGGACTTCATGCTGAAAACACTGGATCACATCAAGGTTTTTGAGGATGGAACATTGTTGGTAGTGTTTCTGGACGGAACGGAGATTGAATGTAAAAATGAAGAGGAGTAAGAAAAGATGCCGATTGGGAGTTGCGATTCCTGATCGGCTTTTTTTCTTGCTCTTTTTCAAATAGTAAAAATGAGATGTCTGTGGTACAATAGCATCAATGATAAAATAGATTTCGAGCGAGGATAACAAAACAGAACATATTGAGAGCAGAATGATTAAAAATACTATAAATTGGGGTTGAAGGAGGATAATAAAATGTATTCAGTTGATGCAGAGGATGCACAGTTGTTATTAGGATATACAGACGTTTTTTCTGATGAAATGCCGAATTTGCAAGAAGAAATCAATAACATGAATATGCATAAGGCGATTTCTATTATTTGTGAATTAATTAGAGTAAGAGATGCAATGCTTGATCCGGTGCGAATTTTTTTGGGAGAGTTTAGAATTCCATTTGAAACTGTATTAAAGAAAGAGATGTGCGGTATTGTTCTGAAATCTCCAGAAGAATTATTTGCAAATCCATTATTAAAAAGAAATGTACATATTATTTCGGTTCAAATGTTGCTTATATTACTCAAAAAATATGTTCAATTTGGAAATTATGAAACTATATGTGATACACAATATGAAATAGTACAAGAAGATTATAAAAAGATTATTCAATTGCAATTAGTAGTGGCAGAACAACTTAATCAGAAGCATTCAGAAGAATTTGATAAAAGCCATTTTCTTTATTCAACGTATCATTTGAACTATCAGAGAAATGTTGCACATGAATTTCTAAGAATGTATTATATGATGGAAAAAATTAGTAGGGACATAAACAATTTTGATGCAGATGTTCAGAAAGAGTATAGGGATTATTATTCAGCTTTTACGGAAAAGTATCAATTTACACCTACACAATATAGTTTTTTGCTTTTTTGGGAATTGAGCATTTATTATAGTGATGTAAATGGTTTGATATATGATACAATGTGGCGAAATGTTGAGAAAGTTTATGGAAAAATGAAAGAAAAAGAACTGATCAACAAAGTTATTGGAGTATTATCACAACAGGTAAAAGACTATGCAACATGGGCATCGGAAAGTGAGAATCAGGAATGGGATTTTAGTAAGTTCTTCGAATTTCCTTTTATCAAAGATGGCAAAGGAAACTATATATCGGTATGTGACATCACATTGAGAAATGCATTTTTTGAAAAGATTTTCTGGCTGATTAGAGATTGTTATCCGAAAGATGATAGTAGAGCAATGGCATTTTTTGGGAGACTTTTTGAAAAGTACATTCAAAATTTAACGCAAGAGGCTACAAAAGGAAGTTATTCCTATATAGAGGAATTTGCTTATGGAAAAAATAATAAAAAATCTTCAGATGCCTATATACGGAAAGATAATAATTTATTAGTAATAGAGGCGAAAGGATTTTCTGTTTTATTAGATTGCATGACCAAAAATGAAAGCGTTGAAAAAAATAATAATAGAATGTTCGCAAATCCTATTATTCAGGCAGATACCTGTTTGGCTACTGTTATTGAAGTTAAGCCAGAGTTTACAGGAGTAGAAGATGCATATATAATTTCTGTAACAATGGATAATATTAATGCGGTTCCCGTTTATTATAATGAAATACATAAAAATGTAGAAGCAGAGAAGAAATGTGAAAAAACTAAATACTACTTCAATTTTAATATTGAAGAATATGAAATGTTAATGTATTTAGTCGAGCAGCAACAAGATATTTTTGGTTTGTTGAAAGAGTATTATGAAAATGAAAAATTAAAACCTTTCAGTAATTATTTAAGACAAAAATATCCAGAGACTAAAATGACATCTTTTATGGAATCATTGTATCAGGAAGCAAGTGAAAAAATGAAAGATATGCTGTTTGAAGAATAGGGAATGTGGGGTAAACGCTATCCCCCTAAGTGGGGTATAAACCTTTTCGCAAAAGGTGATGGTTTCGCTATTTAGTATAAGAAGTAACTTTCACCGCACGTTGAGACGGTAGTTTTGATGTCAAAGGTGAACCTTAAGAAGTAAAAAATATGTAGTAAATAAAAGGCTTTTCAGAGAGCTATCGTTATTGAGTACGATTGGCTGCTGGAAAGCCTTTCTTTTTATGCTTGAAAATTGCTTTGTGGGAATTGGTCCACAAGACAAGGTTGACACTAGGGGATAGATAACAAGAGAAAATGAACCCTGGGGTTCACCTTATAACGATAAGAAAAGTGAGAAAAACAGCGGCTGGATAAGTTTCCGACCGCTGCACGTCATTAACGATAATTCTTATTGTAGAGCTCTTTTGCGTATGACTGCATTTTCTTAACATAGTCGTATGCCTGGCTCTTTCCCTTTTTCAAATCGACCTGTTTCAGCGCATTGCTGATTTGTGGATCTTCCATCAGAAGGGAGAAGATAGCTTTTGCCTCTGGGTACTTAAGAGAGACTTCGTTGATGAGGTCATCAATCATCATCAGACTGAGAACTGAGTTTTCAGCTGAAGTGTTATCTGTTGGCTCCCAACCGCTGCGATTAGTATCGTCGTCGCTGTTATCATCCGTAAATTTATCCAGTGAAATATAGCGCGAGAGGTACTGATCCTTTTCAGGACGTTCACACCTTTCACATTCATTGCACTTAGGACAGCGGATGTATTCGCCCTTGGAATTAAGAATTAAGCATCTCTTTTTACGAGTCGATTCAAGATACGCATCTTTTTCTTTCCAGAATCCTTGCATGTAGGATTCGATCTGATCCTTATGGATAGCTGTGAAACCTACAAGAATCTTTCTACCGCGAATATTCCAGGTTTCGAAGTTATCTTCGATAATTCCTTCATTACGCTTGCGAAAACCGTCCCTTACATCCTGATGGTAATTCTTTAAAACTTCATGTGCTAAGAATGGAACTAATGCCTCGTTCTCCTTTGGTGCTACGCCATTGTAGCTACGTTTGTTACTGTAATCGTACTTTGTCTCTGCCATGTGGCTTTCCTCCTTGGATTGACGCGGAGGAAATTCCACATGTGCGATACCTGAATATAGTTGGCCATTGCCATAGCGAGTTTCCTCCTATTGGTTGGCCAGCTTGTCCTATTCAGCTGGTTTGGTTATTTTGTTGTTCATCAGATTCAGATAGGACCGTTCTTGATCAGGGAACGCATCGTCTGATGATGGGGGCTTAACTCTTGATTGCATGATACAGCAAACGTTAAAAATGCCCGTTGAAGAAAGTTCAACGGGCTAAGAGGCGAAGAATGGAGCTTTTTTGAAGCTAAAAGACATAATTCTGTATGAAATTAAGATGTAAATGTTGAAGAAAGTTCACCAAAAATATTTTTCTAAATTGATAGCACCACGCAAACATATACAAACTTATACAAATAATTGAAATTTGACACAAAATAATATATAATAAAAATTGGCTTAGTATATTTAGGAAAGGAGAACCTATGACTACTACCAATAATGAAGAAAAATGGATTGGAACAAATGAAGCTGCAGAATTTCTAGGAGTAAAGCCGGCAACAATTCGGGATTGGATTCGTAAAGGTAAGAATATTCCAAGAAAAAAAATTGGGAAGGCGTGGAAGTTCAAATATTCTGAACTTGAGGAATGGGCTCGAAGTGGTAAAGCTGCAAATAATTAAACAATCACGCATCTTAGCGGCAGGAGGTAAAAATAGATGAATAAACAACAATTAGCATCTACTATTTGGCAGTCAGCCAAGACTATGATGTTTTAGGGTTTATTTATGAGTATCTCATCAGCATGTTTGCAGCTAACGCTGGAAAGAAAATCATCTTGTTAAAGAGCTTGTAAACAAAGCTGAAGACTATAGAATTGCAAAGGAAATAAGAGAATATATTCAAGCTATAATTGATAGTGGAAGTGAAGATATTACTCCAGAATGGATTGAATGGGCTGAGAAGAAGGCAGATTGGTATGATCCGTCTATAGCGACTGAGGATGAATATCTGGGAAAACGTCAGCATGAAAAAAGTGCAGAAGAAAAGGAAAAATCTTTGCAAGACAGTATCAGAAAGAACTGGTATTGGTAAAAATGAATGGAGGAAATTTGATGAATAAAGATCCTTTTAAAGAGTATATAAAACAAACAGAACCAGGCAAAAGAGACAAGGGTTATGCCTGGCACACAGCTATAGGGCTTCAGGCAGTGGATGGATTAAAGCCTTCCAAGTATTTGATTGATACTGCAATAAAGAATATTAAAGGTGATATTTCGATTGATGAAGCGCAGGAACTTCTCAATACGTATTATGAAGAAAATCCAAAAGCAGATACAGAAGACCGTACGGAAGAGGCCGACAAAGTTGCTGTTAGAATAGCAAAAATCTTATCGGAGAAAGCATTTAGTTTTACGCCAAATGAGTATATCTCTATTCACAAAAAGCTGTTTACAGGAATTTATGGACATGCTGGAAAACTGAGAGATTATAATATTACAAAGAGAGAATGGGTGCTGAATGGTGCAACGGTTCTTTATGGCAGTGCGTCAGAACTTCGTGCGACACTCGATTATGATTTTTCAGAAGAAAAGAAGTTTAGTTATAAGAATCTGAGCATGGAAGAAATTATCCATCACCTGGCAATCTTTGTATCAAGATTATGGCAGATACATGTATTTGGAGAGGGAAACACACGAACTACAGCAGTATTTTTTATTAAGTATCTTAGAACGCTTGGTTTTGATGCAACGAATGATATTTTTGCTGAAAATGCTTGGTATTTTAGGAATGCACTTGTTAGGGCCAATTATAACGATTTGAGAAATGGTGTTCATGAGACCACCGAGTATTTGGAATTGTTTTTAAGAAATTTATTGTTGGATGAGAAGAATGAACTTCATAATCGTTCGATGCATATAAGTGGAAAGTTTAAAGAAACGGACTTTGAAAGTGCAAAAGTGGACATTGAGAATGCAGAAGAGGACATTGAAAGTCAAAAAGCGGACATTCGAAACAAATTACTTGCTTTTTCAGATATGATTTCAGAAAAAACAATAAATCACACTTTTGAACTGTTTTCAAAATGTGGAAAAGAAGAATATTTCGGCAGAACGATTGTAGAAGATATTACCGGGTTAAAATCAACAAGAGCATCCGAGCTGATAAAACTGTTGGTTGATAGTAAGGTAATCGTATCCGTAACCGGACATGGAAAAGGAAAATACCGATTTCAATTATAGTGAACGTTAAAGGAGTGTTATGTAGGAAGTGGCATGGTGATTCGATAGAAATGGAGGTACAGACTTGAAAGTACAGGAGGGATACCGACTTGGCAGCATTGTTCGCAGAGATTTTTGCCCTGCGTTACAAATAGATGCAGATTCCGAGCAGGTTGTAACTTCAATGCTGAATCAGAATTTTGTCCCCATCGTTGATGGCCGGAATGTTCTATGCGGGATTCTGACAAGGAAACGGCTGATTGAATTTCTGGCACAAGCTCATGATAAAAAAGAATAAGTCCTGCATCTTTAGACGGTCTTAATACAGACACGCATTCTCTTTTACCTTCTTTATTCCTTTTGATTTATGATTAAGGACACGTAAAGGAGTATAAAGAAGTATAAAGAAGTATAAAGGAGGATTGCAGTTATGAGGACAGTGTTGTTAAAAAGGAAGTTGACTTCGTTTCAAATTATCATCCTCGGGTTTTCCGGTGTGATCCTTTTCGGCACCTTCCTTTTAATGTTGCCGTTTTCCAGCCGAAGCGGACTGGCAACGCCTTTCTCGGATGCATTGTTTACTTCTACCTCAGCAGTTTGTGTAACCGGACTCATTATACATGATACGGCAACATACTGGTCGACCTTCGGCCAGTTTGTCATTTTACTGCTGATTCAGATTGGAGGTATGGGGGTTATTACCATAGCCGCATCTTTTGCAATGATTTCCGGTCGGAAGATTTCTTTGATGCAGCGCTGTACCATGCAGGAGGCGATTTCAGCACCAAAGGTAGGGGGAATCGTTCGCTTGACTGGCTTTATCGTCAGGGTGACACTGGTGATGGAACTGCTGTGTGCAGCCGTGATGGCGCCGGTGTTTTGCCGTGATTTCGGGAAAAAGGGACTTTGGATGGCACTGTTTCATTCCGTGTCCGCTTTTTGTAACGCAGGCTTTGATCTATTGGGTGTGCGCACTCCCTTTTCCTCCCTGACCAGCTATGCAGCAAATCCAGTCATAAACTTTACTATTATGTTCTTAATTGTGTTTGGAGGCATTGGCTTTCTGACTTGGGATGATATTCGGACAAATCGATTGCATTTGCACAAATATCGGATGCAGAGTAAGGTGATTCTTTGTACCACAGCGGTTTTATTGATCGTTCCGGCAATGTACTTTTATTTTTTTGAGTTTGCTGATCTTACCCGAAAGGAACGGCTTTTATCTTCTCTTTTTCAAGCTGTAACACCACGAACAGCTGGCTTTAATACGGTGGAATTAACTGATTTGAGTGAGGCGGGACAATTTATCACCATTGCGCTGATGCTGATCGGCGGTAGTCCCGGGTCTACCGCAGGCGGTTTGAAAACAACAACCATTGCTGTTTTGCTTACTACTGCGATTTCTACCTTTCGGCGCAGAGAAAATGCCAACCTCTTTGGACGTCGCATTGATGATGATGTCGTAAAAAATGCAGCGACAATTTCGCTTATGTATATCACGCTATGTTGTACCGGTGGCCTTATCATCAGCGTTTCCGAAGGACTTCCCATGCTTACCTGTCTTTTTGAAACTGCCTCAGCTGTTGGCACAGTCGGCCTGTCCCTGGGAATTACGCCGGAACTGAATCTGCTCTCACGGAGTGTTTTGATTCTGCTGATGTTTTTTGGACGAGTCGGTGGCCTTACATTAATTTTTGCGGCCTTGTCCAGTGCACAAAAGAAAGTTTCAAAACTACCAAAGGAAAAAATAACAGTAGGATAAAGGAGACATTATGAAATCAATTCTTCTAATTGGTCTGGGGCGATTTGGAAAGCATATTGCCCTGCACTTAAATCATTTGGGTCATCAAGTGATGGCGGTAGATACTTCGGAGGAACGTGTAGAGGCTGTTCTGCCCCTTGTTACCAATGCACAGATTGGAGACAGTACGAATGCCGATTTCTTGGAATCTCTCGGTGTTCGCAACTATGATGTATGCATTGTGGCCATCGGCAACAACTTTCAAAGTTCATTGGAAACAACTTCTCTGCTCAGTGAATTGGGAGCGAGGTTTGTAGTTTCCAGAGCTGCGACTGATGTTCAGGAAAAATTTTTGCTGCGTAACGGTGCAAATGAAGTAGTCTACCCGGAAAAACAGCTCGCAAAGTGGACAGCAATCCGTTACAGTGCGGATCACATTCTCGATTACATAGAACTGGATGAAAATCATGCCATGTTTGAGATTCCCATTCCCAAAGATTGGGCGGATCATTCGATTGGAGAGCTTGATATTCGTAAAAAATTCAATATTAACATCATGGGAATCAAGAAAAGCGGCAAGCTGGAGTTATCTATTTCTTCAGACACAGTGCTGAAAGCAGGAGATACCATGTTGGCGTTGGGAAGTAACAGAAATTTGCAAAAGTGCTTTCATACTTGATTTTAAGAAAAATCAAAGGAATTGGGGGGTGAATCCATGCAGGATGTTATTTTACTTGTAAGTACATCAGCCATATTTATTTTTGGGTATTTTCTGATGAATAAACTGGATGTTTTTCTGGAAAACAATTTTGAGCCGATTACTCAGAATCAAATCACACAAATAGCACTATGGAGGGATTCCAAAAAATCACCTGTTGTCGATTTTTTCATTGGATGCCTGAACAGATTTGCCGTGGATCAGTCGCAGATGTAGGTTTTGACGTTGTGTGTTATAATATTGAAAAAGGAAATCGCTTTTACTTGAGTGACAGATAGGAGGGTTAAAATGGAACTGCCAAGACAAGATCCGGATCAGCTTCTTCGTGCGATCCGTAACGATGCATCCACTAAGAAAAGCGGAAAACTCAAAATCTTTTTCGGTTATGCCGCAGGTGTCGGAAAGACCTATGCCATGCTTCAGGCGGCTCATCAGGCTAAGGAGCGTGGCATCGATGTGGTTGCTGGATACATAGAACCCCATGCCCGACCCCAGACGATGGCACTTCTGGACGGCTTGGAGCAGCTTCCTGTGAAACAAGTTGCTTACGAAGGAATGACCCTTCGTGAATTTGATATTGATGCTGCGCTCAAGCGAAATCCCCAGCTCATACTGGTGGATGAGTTGGCCCATACCAATGCCGAAAGCAGTCGGCACACGAAGCGGTATCAGGATGTTCAGGAACTGCTAAATACTGGAATTGATGTCTATACGACTGTAAATGTCCAACATATTGAGAGTCTCAACGATACAGTAGCCTCTATCACCGGAATCCTTGTGCGGGAGCGCATTCCGGATTCCACCTTTGATCAAGCAGATCAGGTAGAACTGGTGGATATTGAGCCTGCGGAGTTGCTGGAACGACTGGCAAGTGGAAATGTGTACCGGGAAGATCAGGCGCAGCGGGCAACAGTTAATTTTTTCACGCTGGAAAATCTCACCGCATTGCGGGAAATCGCCCTCCGTCGGTGTGCTGACCGGGTGAACTTGCTGACGGAAAGCGCCAGAGTACAGAGCCGAGGCGATTACCATACAGACGAGCGCATTCTGGCATGTCTTTCCTCGTCGCCATCCAACGCAAAAATCATTCGGACTGCTGCAAGGATGGCAAGAGCCTTTCGAGGAACATTTACCGCTCTTTATGTGGAAACGCCAAATACAGCGGCGATGAGTGACGATGATAAAAAGCGTTTGCAGGATAATAAGCGTCTGGCCCAGCAACTTGGCGCTGCGATTGAGACAAGTTATGGCGATGATGTGCCTTATCAGATTGCGGAATTTGCCCGTCTTTCCGGCATCTCAAAAATCGTAATTGGACGAAGTACCATTGCACGAAAGAATATTTTCAGCAAGCCCACCTTGACGGAACGCCTGATTTCCAGCGTACCTAATCTGGATATTCATGTGATACCGGATGCCAGCACAGGAACCAGCTATCAGGAAAAAAAGAGTAAGGCGCAGGTAGATGCGATGCCCCTGCGTGATGTTCTGAAGAGTATAGTCGTATTGCTGGTAGCTACACTAATTGGCTGTGGCTTTGACGCTCTTGGGTTCACGGAGAGTAATATTATCGCAGTTTACATATTAGGCGTACTTGTGACCGCTGTAATCACAACCAACCGACTGTGCGGGATTCTGACCTCGGTTGTCAGTGTGCTGGTTTTCAATTTCTTTTTTACCACTCCGAGACTGACATTCCATTTTGACGATCCGAACTATATTGTTACCTTTACCATTATGTTTATAGTAACATTGCTTTCCGGATCTCTCGCTACCCGGCTGAAAGAAAATGCGAAACAATCTGCTCATACAGCTTACCGTACAAAGATTCTTTTTGAAACCAACCAGCTTCTGCAAAAAGAGCAGGATGAGAATGCGGTAATCACCGCTACGGCAGGGCAGCTCATGAAGCTGTTGAAAAAAGATATTGTCGTCTACCTGTCTGATGGTAAAGAACTTGCCACCCCTAACGTTTTTCGTGCTGTTAATAGCATTCAGGAAGATTTAATTTCTGAGAACGAGAAAGCAGTCGCCGATTGGGCCTTCCGAAACAATAAACACGCCGGTGCCACAACAGATACATTATCCAGTGCAAAGTGTTTATACCTTGCGATTCGGGTTAACCAGAATGTATATGGAGTAGCTGGTATTGCTGTGAACGGTACTCCATTGGACTCTTTTGAAAATAGCGTGCTTCTTTCCATTCTTGGCGAGTGTGCATTGGCACTGGAAAACATCAAAAATGCCAAGGAGAAGGAGGAAGCGGCTGTCCTGGCACAAAATGAACAACTTCGTGCCAACCTGCTGCGGGCAATCTCCCATGATCTTCGGACGCCTTTGACAGCGATTTCCGGCAGCGCAGACAATTTGCTTGCAAATTATAAAAAAATGGACGATGCACTACGGGAGCAGACCTTTACTGATATTTATGACGATTCCATGTGGCTAATCAATCTGGTTGAAAATTTGTTAGCAGTCACACGAATTGAGGGCGGACAGGTCAATTTAACTTGGAGTATCGAACTCATGGATGAGGTCGTTTCTGAAGCGCTGAAGCACATCAACAGAAAAAGTAAAGAACACACCATTCGTGTGACCAGCGGTAAAGACTTTATCCTTGCCCACATTGACGCGAAGCTGATCGTTCAGGTGATTATCAATTTGGTTGACAACGCCATCAAATATACCCCTGTCGGTTCAGTAATTGAAATACACACCGATCAAAAAGAGCAATGGGTCACGGTTTCCGTTTCCGACAACGGCCCTGGGATTCCCGATGAGCAGAAACCCCGTATTTTCGATATGTTTTATAGTGGGGCCAATAAAGTGGTCGACAGCCGCAGAAGCCTTGGATTGGGGCTGTCCCTCTGTAAGTCCATTGTGACCGCCCACGGCGGCACGATTTCCGTATCAGACAATCAGCCAAATGGCACTGTTTTTAAATTTACATTACCTGCAGAGGAGGTAGAACTTCATGAATAAACCTTTGATATTAGTGGTTGAGGATGACCCGTCTGTACGAAATCTCATTACGACCACTTTAAAAACAAATGATTATCGTTATGTGGTAGCACCTAATGGCTCAGCAGCCATTATGGAGGCCACATCGCACAATCCTGAAATCATCTTACTGGATTTGGGCTTGCCGGATATGGATGGCATTCAAGTCATTCAAACGGTTCGCTCTTGGTCCAATGTTCCGATTATTGTAATCAGCGCCCGAAGCGAGGATAACGATAAAATCAAGGCGCTGGATGCCGGAGCGGACGATTATTTGACAAAGCCCTTTTCGGTAGAAGAACTGCTGGCACGACTTCGGGTGACGCAGCGAAGACTCTCTCTGATGACGGCAGAGATGTTTACTGCCAGTTCTGTATTTGTGAATGGTAAGTTGAAAGTGGATTATGCCGGGGGATGCGCTTATCTGGATGAAAACGAACTTCACCTGACACCCATTGAGTATAAGCTGTTGTGCCTGCTGTCCAAGAATGTCGGCAAGGTACTGACCCATACCTTTATCACACAAAATATCTGGGGCCGCAGTTGGGATAACGATGTGGCTTCGCTGCGGGTATTTATGGCAACATTGCGAAAAAAACTGGAGCCAACAGAGGCGTCTCCACAATATATTCAAACACATATTGGTGTGGGCTACCGTATGATGAAAATAGAATAACGCTATAAGGACGGCCAGTGTTCTCTATGAAAAATAGACGATTGAGTTTCGGATTGCCCTAATCATTTTTTGTTATTTGGAAAGGAAATCAATACCACACTTGCTACATTTATTGAAAATGGACAAGGAAAAGGCGTTGTACGGCAAGACAGGTGGAGGATCAGCTTTTCATTGGAGAAAATGTCATGGTGGCACCGGTCTGTGAACAGAATGTAACGGGAAGAGTCGTTTATTTTCCGGAAAGAATGAAGCAGCTCATTTTCAAAAATGGTATTGTGGAAGAAGGAAAAGTATACGAAAAAGGCTTTTCGTATGTGGAAATGCCAATGGGAACCGTGCATGTTTTCCTAAGAGAAGGATATCTGTTCCCGGTGGCAAGAGGAGGAAAGTGTGCGAAGATGTTGATTTTGAAGACTTGAAGCTGTATTCTTTTGGAGAAGAGATAAAACCGTACGAGTACTATCTGGATGATGGCGAAACGAAGGACTTCACAATCGAATCCCATATCCGTATGTTAAGCTGCTAAAAGCAGTTAATAAAAAATAAAGTAAGAAAATAAAGCAAAAAAGAATCGAGGAATCAGTTTTTTTGCTTTAGCTATTTTTAATGAAGAAGGTATCAAATTCATGAATCAATGATAGACATCTGTTGCGGTTATCTGCTAAAATGATTTGAAGATCATTCTACCAGGAGAGATGCACATATGGCGACACTTAAGGATGTAGCGGAGGCGTCTGGATTGACAGTGGGAACTGTCTCTAGAGTGCTGAATAACCGAGGATATATCAGTCCTAAGACAAGGGAGAAGGTATATCAGGTGATGAAAGAACTGAATTATCAACCGAATGAGACAGCGCGTACTCTGGCTAAGCAGAAGAGTAATATCATTGGAATCGTTTTACCTAATGTAGAACATCCTTATTTTGCCAGAATTTTGGGATGCTTGGAACGTGAAGCTGCGAAGCTGGGATACCGTATTATGCTATTTGTATCCAGAAACAGAGAAGAACAGGAAGAGAAATGCATTGATATGTGTAAGGGAAGCAGGGTGGCAGGCGTGGTGCTCTGCAGCGGAAGCTTTGAAACTGAAAAGTTCAAAGGACTGAATTTTCCTTTAATCACTCTGGAACGTTCCATGGATGAGGGAACTTTAGGAATTGAATGCGATAACTATCAAGGTGGTGTGATGGCTACGGAACTTCTTATTAATAAGGGCTGCCATAAGCTGATGTATATTGGAGGAATGAGTGCCGGAAATGATGTCCATATGCCTGCTGATGACAGAGAGGTTGCATTTCGAAATATCTGTGAGAGTACACATACAGACAAAGTCGTTATGGTAACCGATGAACAGCTTTTTGATTCCATGGAATACTATGAATTTGTGCGAAAAGCCCTTACAGAGCATCCTGATGTAGACGGTGTATTTGCCAGCTCGGATGTGATTGGGGCACATGTACTTCAGGTATGTAGCCATCTTGGAATAAAAGTGCCGGAGGAATTGAAGATCGTTGGCTTCGATGATGTTAATATTGCCCAGCTTACCAGTCCGGGACTGACTAGTATTCATCAGCCGATTGAACAGATGGCAGAAATGGCTGTTCTCACTATTTCCCAGATTGACATGGGGAAGATGATGCCATCAAAGACCGTGTTTCCGGTAACGTTGGTAGAGAGGGGAACTACCTGATTCTCTGAGGGAGTACTATTGATGCAGATTTTCAAATAGTATATGTCTATAGTTAGGCACTATTTGAAAAAGTTTTTTGGTGTTAGAAAACAGAAGTACAGATAAAAACAGCTATTATGAAAATACCAGATAAGGTGTTTTCGTAATGGCTGTTTTTTTATAGTGTGCCGGCGGCGCACGTTTCTTTGCAGCCAGATGTAGAGATGGTTAAGAGCATGAATCAGTATGACAGTGGGAAGAATAATGACGGTAATAATATGATATGCGATTGCGATATTGTAAAAATGAAAAAGTGAATAAATATATTAGAAAACATAATTACGCACGGGAAATCTGTGAAACCCTTGGGGTATCCAGAAGGGCACTGCAAGGGTATGAAAAGGCAGGACTTGTAACAGCGTCAGGTCGAAATAAGTATGGACATTTACTGTATGACAAGGATGCTGAAATGAGAATTGCACAAATCAAATGAAGACGGAAATGGCTGAACTGATTGAAAGGGCAAATCAGATGATTGCCAGACTGTCGAAAGAAGCTATGAATAAAGATAACCTTATTGAAAAAGGTGTCTTCCGTTGACTATATAATAAGTGTAGTGAGTTGTAGTTGATGTCCTGGATGATCCCATATCCTATAACGGATCGTTGACACAACTTTGATTCTACCAAATAAGAGAAAATAAAACAGAGCGCAAAAACGCAACATTACAGGAGGAAATCGATCGTATTAAAGGATGTAATTCCGGAACCGCAGGATATCTTCTGCCGGAACCTTCTTCCACAACAGTCAAATTCAACTATGAGCATGATACGAACTTCTCTGTGTATGTGGGAGATACCACCAGGGAAGAGTATGAGGAATATGTAACAGACTGTTCCTACTATGGCTTTGATGTTGATTATGATAAGGGAGAAAACTATTATAGGGCTTATAATGAAGACGGCTATTACTTATCTCTGAGCTATGAAGGCAATAATATAATGCTGATCCGCATTGATGAACCCCAAAAAGGCGCAGAAGCGGCAGCAGGAACAGAAAATGTGACAGAAGAGACTGCGAAGCAGGAAGTGGAAGAAACTGTAGCAGAATCCAGGACAGAAGAAATTGCCACAGAGTCAGAAACCGAAGAACAGCAGCCTGCCATGGATTCAGATACTTTCATACACTGTAAAAAAGTATCCTGAGGGGTTTTCCTTTGAAAGACTATATTGAAGAACGAGCTATTGGGATAGCGGGCTATATCATCGACCACAACGCCACAGTGCGGCAGACAGCGAAGGCGTTCGGCATCTCGAAAAGCACAGTACATGTGGTAGTAACAATATAGAACGGTTTGGCGGGAAGGTTATCTGGACAGTAAAATAGGAGACTGTTACGGAAAGTGAAGAAAAACTTCCTAATGTGCTGGTGCGTTTGCTTCAAAAGCATTATTATTGAATTTTCAAGGAGCATAAAATTTGAGATATAAATAAAATAGGACATTCTGTCGGTGCAGGATGTCCTATTTTTGCCTATAAGCAATGGAAACCTTAATAATATGCAACAGCGCTGGCTGCTGCACCGCCAATGATGGCAACCACGATTGCGAAAATCACAACTAGGATCAGAAGGCAGAAATAAGATCTTGCAAAGTTGCGCAGGTTCACATTTTTCGTGCCACCGAAAGAAAACACAAGCAACAGAATGAAGCCTACGATAGGGATAGAGAACAGGATCTCGTATCCGAAGTATCCCCACATGCTGATGGGACGATATTCAGGAGGGAGATTGTTGTAATCATTTGCCATAATAAGTATCACCTTTCCTCATAAGTGTGTGACAGACATAAGCTGTCCGGTTATTATTTACAATTGCATTATATCACTGGTTTACGAAAAAAGATATTCTTTCGTGGAAAACGGAAGAGGAAGGTTGTTTGGGTAATTGAATCAGAGTGAAATATGGACACTCTCAGGCGAAAATCTGGGAGTTTTTCTTTGCAATATATATTTAGAAAACTAAAGGACGAATATTTACATAATATGCGTTATGTGAATTCTTTGATTGTCAGCCTGGCGCTATTTTGTCTTATGAAAAAGAGATTGATGAAAATTCTATATTATTTAAACTGAGAGAAGAACAGGAAATGAAATTGAAAGGTGGTCTATACCATCAGACGCAGATTAGAATGGCATACAATTCAAACCATATGGAAGGAAGCAGACTGACGGAAGACCAGACCAGAAGTATCTATGAAACAAGAACTATTGGTGTAAACGACGGATATGAAAAAATTGATGATATCATCGAAACAGTCAATCATTTTAGGTGCTTTGATTATATTTTGTCTATAGCAGATAAGGAATTATCTGAAGATATTATAAAGCATATACAGTTAGTATTAAAGAGTGGAACATTAGATAGTGAGAAGGAATGTGCGATTTGCAATTCCTGTTTATGAGAACGATGTGCTGGTCAGATATAATGTTTTTGGAGCAAGATTACTTATTAATCATGCTGAAAACGGAAAAAAATATCTATATGATATTTTGACAATAAAAAAAGAAACGAGCAAGCCACAACAATAAGTGTGGTGAAAACCCATTTCTTGTTTAAGATAGTAGCAAGAAGCTGTTTAATTGTCAAGAACTGTGTAAAAATAATGGTGAATAAGGGGATATTAGGATGCAAAAACTTACGTCAAAGGATAAACAGGGAAGAATTTTGGTGAATGGGGATTCCGCTCAATTTGGTTGAGGAAAAAGTTTTACAATTAATTGATGCAGGGGTATACCAGATAGATGAAATGTCTAATATCTTAGGACTACATAGAAAATTATTGGATATTACCATAGCTGATTTATATGTAAAAGAGTTTATAACGACAACGTAGATAGTTGCAAAATACTATTAAGGGGAAGAAGTGCACTTAATGAATTAGCAAGTAGTGAAAAACGTCAGGACATTATGAAAGAGATATACATGAATTCTATCAATGGCGATATTATAATGAATATGGAGGATTATGATATTATTGATAAAGTTAGGGAGGATGATAATAAACTTAAGCCTTCTTTGAAACTGGGAAATGTTCAAGATTACTTAAAAAAATATAAAGAAGTAAAAGAATTGTTTGAAAAACAGAATAAAGAAATCGAAATTGGAAATACAAAAAAGCCCTCTGAAGAGTTAATAAGTATAGATAACATTGAAAATATTTATGTACAATTTATAAAAGTTCCCATTTGCGTTTTTGTCAGTAATAATGGAGTTGATATAGATATATTATGTCGCAACAATAAAATAGTAGATTTGATAGCAGACTGTAAAGATGCAATCATTAGACAAATAGTTGACAAGAAAGTATTGAAAAATCATTTTTCAAATAAAAAATTGAAAAATAAATACAATGGGATAGAGTTTGTGGAGAATAGCGTATATGTAGATGAACTTAAAAGATATTATTTTTTCAAACAAAAAACTTCTGAAGATAGAGAAAAAATTGAGAATATAATTTTATCTTCAAGAAAATTATGTCCAGGAGAATATGAGATAATAAGCAAATATTTATCATCTAAATATCAAGAAGTAACGATATCTGTTGATAGATTAGAGGATTGGGTATATTCTAATAGTTTTATACGGCAACTGGTTGAATTAGACAAAGAGATAAACGTAACAATAGAATATGGTGAAAGCGCTGGTATTACAAAATCACAAAAGCAAATAGGCTACAATTATAATAAAAATATAAATTATATAGAAAGAGATAGTGGTTTTTATATTAGTTGGAATTTTGGAAACCAGTATAGAGTATATGGAATTCCCCATTACAAAAAAGTTATTAGCGAAGGTATGAATTTTGTTAATGTTGAATATTATATGGAAAAAATAGTAAACTAATAGAGTAAGTATTGCTATAAAAACATATATTGCATATAATAGAATCAGAAAGGGAGTGATACCATGGCACCATTAGCATCAGTAGATACAACAGTAAATAATCGCACATATGACTATACGGAGAAAGATGCTTTCGATGCGCTCTATCAGGAGTTGGCAAAAGGAGTGCAGAGCATGAAAAATGGTGAGGTATACACCATTGAAGAAGCATGGGAGGAAATCGACAAGATATAGTATATGGATAAACCTAAAAAATATAAAATTGTCTTGTCGAAGGATGCTTTGCAAGATATTAAAAATACGAAGACTTATATATTGCAAACTTTTATGTACAGGGAATATGCAGAAAATTTCTCCAAGAAAATAAGGTCTGCAATCAAAGCCTTAGATCCTTTTGCCGAAGGGTATGAGAAAACAGGGTACAATATTGAAGGATTAGAAATTTATTATAAGCCATACAGTACATATTTAATTTTCTTTATTGTTAAAGGGACAACGGTAACCGTTATCAGAGTGTTGAAGGATCGGATGTATTGGCAGGCAATTCTTCGAAAAATGAATAAAATAAATAGATAAAGATAATCAGGGCATAACCCCTCAGATACTTTCATACACTGTAAAAAAGTATCCTGAGGGGTTTTCCTTTGAAAGACTATATTGAAGAACGAGCTATTGGGATAGCCAACTATATCATCGACCACAATGCCACAGTGCGGCAGACAGCGAAAGCGTTCGGAATCTCGAAAAGCACAGTACATAAGGACGTGACGGAGCGGCTGGTGCAGGTGAATCCGTCGTTGGCGAAGCAGGCAAGAAAGGTCCTGGATATCAACAAGTCTGAACGACATATCCGGGGCGGACTGGCTACCAGAGAAAAATATCTCCATCAGCACTAGATGTTCGGGCAGGCAATAGCTTCTGTACGGGAAAATATCTTGAAATGGCTGATGACACCTTATATAATGAATGCATATCACGTATTACATTTGTGAGGGGAGAATACGATGGCAACAGATTTTTTGAATGATGCACGGAGAGAGATCGAAGGACGGACAGAAGACTTTTACAGGGAACTGAAAGCCTTCTATCAGGGAAATGCAAAAGCAGAGCAGAACCTGATGGAACAGACGACACAGCCCTTCTGGCAGAGCCTTCGGCTGAGTGGGAAAAGATTACAACAGCGGAACCTGACGGTGGATATGGAGATGCAGGAACCGGTGCGGCCGGCGGATTACGATGGCCCGAAAAAGGACGGCTATGATTACACCTGCCATCGGACCAAAGCTGTGAAGATGAGACGTACCTATTACCGTAAAGGGAAAAAAATCGCGACCCTGAAGACACCGGAGATCGTGGAAGCCAATTTTTTGAAAGCGGATGTGCAGGGGGATATGGCGATCTGCCCAAACTGTGGTCATGAAGGAAAATTATCCAGCTATATCGACGGCTGTGATGCCTGTGGAGCAAAGTTTCTGGTCAGTGATTTCGAGACGAAGGTATCCGGATTCTCACTGGAAGAGGACGCAAGGCAGAAAAGCATTTCCAACTTTATCAAAGCCGGAGTGACGGTAGGAATCGTAGCGGTTGCCCTTGCACTGCTGGCAATCTGTGCGGGCGGCATTATGTTTTTACTGCTGGCTTTGGGGAGAAATGGTTATAACGCGGTCAAAGCGGCAGCGGCAATGATGCTTGGTATCGGATTTGCCCCGGTGTTTTTCCGTTCTTTGTTTTTCATGGCGATCATATTCGTAGTAATGATTGTTGTAATGGAGCAACATAGAAAGCCGAAGATTCAGGACGAGTCAAAAGTAAAGGCTCTGATCCCCCAATTTTCCACAGGTAATTTCCTACAGAATCTGGAGTACCAGCTACGGATGATCCACATGGCAGATACCGCAGAGCAGGTGCGCTTTTTCGCGGTCTGTGATCTGACAGGTACTGTGGAACGGTATCAGAATGTGGTGGATTGCTGTATCTGCGGCGTACGTTTTTTGAAAGCGGAAGCGGTGGAGGACCGGTACAGGCTGAGCGTGGAAGTGAAAATGCGCCTGACGCAGGATACAGGTAGTAAAATTCGCAACCGCTATGAGAAACTGCGGCTGGAACTGGAAGGCAGACAGGAGATCGTGACACAGCATGGCAAGGCACTTCGGGAATATAAATGCCCGAACTGCGGTGGCAGTGTGGATATCTTAGGCGGCGGAGTATGTGACTACTGTAATGCAGCAGTGGATTATCGTAATTTCGGTTGGATCATCACATCCTATACGAATCTGGGACAGCCGGAGAACCCCTATGCCAAAATATTGGCAGCAGCCCCC